>Ga0187843_10000052_pt1 | contig 98874 bp, 92 predicted proteins | sample SpaLakP09_SKY_43_FD_134516 | JGI IMG/M metagenome (GOLD analysis project Ga0187843, IMG submission 134516) | Oligotrophic lake water microbial communities from Sparkling Lake, Wisconsin, USA - SP09_SKY_43 | ecosystem: Environmental > Aquatic > Freshwater > Lake | place: USA: Sparkling Lake...
GTGCCATTGCCGAAGCCATTGCGCAAGATAAAGAACTGACCAAGAAGCTTTTACACGCTGCTGGTGTGCCAGTGCCATTGGGGCGTTCAGTATCCGACCCTGATGATGCATGGGCAGCTGCCCTCGAAATCGGCCTGCCTGTGGTAGTCAAACCCAAGGATGGCAATCAAGGCAAAGGCGTGACTGTCAATGTCACAACCCGCGAGCAACTGGATGCAGGCTTCCATGCCGCCAGTGAATTCCGTGATGACATTCTGGTTGAGCGCTTCTTGCCCGGCAATGATTTCCGTCTGCTGGTAGTCGGCAACAAACTGGTTGCCGCTGCCCGCCGTGACCCGCCGCAAGTGGTTGGCGATGGCAAGCAAAGCGTGCGTGAACTGGTTGAACAAGTCAATAAAGACCCGCGCCGTGGCAGTGGCCACTCCACTTCCCTGACCAAGATTCGTTTTGATGATATTGCCCTGGCCAGTCTGGCCAAGCAGGGCTTTGTGGCTGATTCCATACCGCCCAAGGGACAGCGCGTGGTATTGCGTAATAACGCCAATCTATCTACTGGTGGCGCTGCTACCGATGTGACAGATGACGTGCACCCGGAAGTCGCCGCCCGTGCAGTAGCTGCTGCACAAATGGTGGGACTGGATATTTGCGGTGTCGATCTGGTTTGCGACAGCGTATTGAAACCGATAGAACAGCAAAATGGCGGCATCGTGGAAGTCAATGCTGCGCCAGGTTTGCGCATGCATCTCTCCCCTTCGTTCGGCAAAGGCCGCCAGGTCGGTGAAGCGATTATTGCCTCCATGTTTGATGACAATGATGATGGCCGCATCCCTATTATTGCGGTCACTGGCACAAATGGCAAAACCACGACAGTACGCCTGATCGCCCATCTGCTGACCGCCAGTGGCTTGCGTACAGGCATGACAAATACTGACGGCGTGTATGTCGCAGGCCGCCAGATCGATAGCGGCGATTGCAGCGGCCCGCGCAGTGCCCGCAATGTCTTGTCCCACCCTGATGTTGATGCAGCCGTGTTTGAAACAGCACGCGGTGGTGTCTTGCGTGAAGGTCTGGCTTATGACCGTTGCCAGGTTGCAGTCGTCACCAATATCGGTTCTGGTGACCACCTTGGCTTGAATTACATCACCACGGTAGAAGATCTCGCCGTATTGAAACGCGTCATCGTACAAAACGTTGCTGATAACGGCTATGCCGTACTGAATGCGGCTGACCCTATCGTTGCGGCCATGGCCAGCAATTGCCCGTCTGCCGTCATCTTCTTTGCTGCTGACCACCAGCATCCCGTCATGGCTACGCATAGAGCACAGGGCAAGCGCGTCGTCTATATTGAAAATGGCCATTTGATCGCTGCAGAAGGCAAGACACGCCACAGCGTACCACTGGCTGATATACCTATTACCCGCAATGGCAGCATAGGCTTCCAGGTCGAGAACGTCATGGCATCCGTCGCCGCAGCCTGGGCAATCAATATTGACTGGGACAGCATACGTGCAGGTTTGTTGTCTTTTGCCAATGAAGCCGACAATGCGCCTGGCCGCTTCAATGTCTTCAACTTCCGCGGTGCGACACTGATTGCTGATTATGGCCACAACCCGGATGCGATATTGGCACTGGTACGCGCAGTAGAAACCATGCCAGCCAAACGCCGCTCTGTCGTCATCAGCGGTGCCGGTGACCGCCGTGACCAGGACATACGCCAGCAGACTGAAATTCTTGGTGAATCCTTTGATGATGTGGTGCTGTACCAGGACCAATGCCAGCGTGGCCGTGCAGACGGCGAAGTTGTCGCCCTCTTGCGTGAAGGCCTGAAGCAGGCAACAAAAACCTCACGCATCGATGAAATCAATGGTGAATTCATTGCGATTGATCTGGCCATGGACAGACTGGAAGCAGGCGACCTGTGCCTGATCCTGATTGATCAGGTAGAAGAAGCCCTGGCGCATATCACCAAGCGTGTTGCGGCAGGTTAAGCTCACAGCAAGACTAAAGAAACGAAAATAATGCCGGGTCAGTTCATTTAAAACTGACCCGGCATTTTTTATTCCTGATTTCTTCAGGTATTGCGCCCCGCCATCACACCGCCGTCCACATCCCAGACTGCCCCTGTTACCCAGGAAGCTTTATCTGACAGCAGGAAGGTAATCGCCTCTGCCACATTCTGAGGCGTACCTATGCGACCTATAGGATGGAAACCATTAAAACCCTGCAACGCTGCAGGGATATCCGCCTTGGGGATGAAGCTCTCATATACCGGGGTTTCCACTACAGCTGGCGATACTGCATTCACACGAATATGATGGGCGGCAAGTTCCATTGCCAGATGCTGGGTCAAGGAATGCATGCCTGCTTTTGCCATCGAATACGCAGATGAAGGTGTCGCCGCTATCGCCTGCTTTGCCCACATCGAACCAATATTGACGATAGACCCAGGACGCCCGTTGACTATCATGTTGGCAGCAATCTTTTGGGTGATAAAGAATAAGGCCTTGTTCAAAGCCTGATATTGATCGTAGTCACTTTCGCTATGCTCAAGAAATGCCTTGGGTACAAATATGCCTGCCGCATTCAGCAAAAGATTGATGTCCTTGTGCGCTTCATCAATTTTTTTCAAAAGTTGCTGCACTTCGTCTGCCCTGGATAAATTCGCAGTCAATACAGTTACTTCGCCCAACACTGACAATTGCTTCTGCGCCGCTTCCGCCTTGACCTTACGATTGCCAACTATCACTACTCTCCCACCTTGGGACAAGATCATACGTGCAGTTTCCAAACCCATGCCGCTGGTGCCGCCTATTACCAGCAGTTTCTTACCTTCAAAATTAGTGCTCATTGCGTACCCTTTCATTTATCTACCTACTAATTGGTAGTTTTCATTTACAAAAAAATGCCAGCTTCAAGCTGACACAGTGGAAAGAAAAGTTCGTGCGATATCTGCAGGGCCTTGCACTGTACGCATACCGCGTCCCAACACCATAGCCCCCTCCAGCGCACTCAAATAGGCTTGTGCCAGTGACTCTGCGTCACAATTCTTTTTGATCAACCCTGCATTCTGGGCGTCACCCATAATCTGGGTCAGCCAGTCCAGATTGACCTTGAAGAAGCTTGCAACTTCATCAGCAGCAGAGTCAGGGAGTGAGCCAGACTCTGCCCCCAGCATGCCGCAAACACAAAGACGCCGGTCACGATTAAAGGTTTGCTCAAACACGGCCCCATAAGCAGCCAGCCTGTCCATAGGACTGGCGTACCGCCCTTCGATGTTCAGCAATTCACCGCGAAAACTATGCGTGTAGCGCTGCACCAGCACTGCCACAAGGTCTTCTTTCTTGGGGAAATGATGATGAATACTAGGTTTTTTGATGCCGACCAACTTGGCAACATCGTCATAGGAAAACCCGTTGTAACCTTGCTGCTGTATCAAGCCCTGGGCAGCATCAAGGATGCGCTCAGCCATTGGCGACATTTCTAAAAAATGCTTCATGTGTTACCTGCTTGGAATAAGGCGCTCATTGCAGCCTCAGTTAATATACCTTCTAGTTGGTAGACATCATAAGTACAGTTAATTGTTGTGTCAAGCAGCTTTTTGACGTGTTCATGCATAATAGCTGCCACGCTAACCGTCAAGCATTATTAATCAAATCAAAAAGCCCTTGACCTCAGTCTTGGCATTGTGCAACCCAGCAAGCGGCAAATGTTTATCAGTAGCGATCTCACCATCCAGCATAAGCGAGGTATAACGCAAACAGCAAACCCGCAGGAAGGAAGAGAAATTGTCGATATGCCCACGATAGGCAATCAACTCATCATAGAGTTTGGTGATGAGTTGATTGGTATTCATGCCGTCACGTACAGCGATTTCTTCCAGTACCGACCAGAATATCTTTTCCAGCCTAATGGAGGTCACCACGCCATGCAGGCGCAGTGAGCGCGATCTGGATTCATACAAACCCGGATCGGCCTTCACAAAAATCTCGCACATTTTTCCTCCCGCATATCGTCAAGAAAATGATTTCCTGACGATTATACGGCACTTGCCTAATCTACAACTTGACTATAACTTTATTTCTGTGCCCAACAATTGCAAGAACTGCCCTATCCAGGCTGGGTGCGCCGGCCATGCGGGTGCTGTCACAAAATTCTTGTCAGTCACCGCCTCGGTCACAGCAATATTTGCATAATGTCCACCTGCTGCCTCCACTTCTGGCTGGCAAGCCGGGTAAGCTGAACACTTGATGCCTTCCAGTACCTTGGCGGCCACCAAGATCTGCGCGCCATGACATACAGCAGCGATAGGTTTATTGGCTTGCGCAAAATGCTGGACGATAGCAATGACTTGCGGATTCAAGCGCAAATATTCAGGCGCACGCCCACCAGGTATCAGCAAAGCATCATAATCTTGCGCCTTGATAATGGCAAAATCATGAGTGATGCCAAAGCGGTGACCTGGTTTTTCTGTATATGTCTGCTGGCCCTCAAAGTCATGGATGGCCGTAGCAACATAGTCGCCAGGTTTTTTGTCCGGGCACACTGCGTGTACTGCATGCCCAACTGCCAGCAGACTTTGGAAAGGCACCATGGCCTCATAATCCTCTACAAAATCACCAACCAGCATAAGAATTTTTTTGGCTGCCATGATATCTCCTGATTTTTGAGTTTAAGGAGACTCATTGTTAAACAAATTTTATGATCGCAGGTAATGACGGGTTACTACATTCGCCGAGAGTTTCCGTGCGGAAATTAACTATATTTTGCGCATTCTTCTTAATATTTTGCGCCTTATTAATCAAACAGTAACAAGAACTCGTATAAAATCAAATCATGCTCTGGAATCAGATAACACGGAGTAAGAATCGTTTATAGGCTGGAGACAACATGGCAGAAGCAGGGCCGCTATACAAAAATCGGGTTTTGCTGCTCACGCAGACTTTCTTCATCATCGATAACAAAGAAGAGTTATTGATCGGTGCGCATAAGTACGACTTCGACATCCTGTTTTTTGACCAGATGAGCGGTTTTGTAAAAGCAGTTCAGTCTTCTGACGGGCACGACCTGTTCGTGATTGACCTGGATGTTTTGTACAACATGCAAGACGATATGCAACATACCCGCCGTCAGACCATGTTCCTCAGTGATTTGCTGCAGCGCCTGCCAGACGACCAAAGCTATATTTATCTGCAAACCGTGCGCCAGGGTGAGCGTTTTTTACTGCAACAAAAGTTGGTGGACAGCAACTGCATGGCCTATGCAGAAAAACCTATCACCAATGAAGTGCTGGTCGACAAGCTGTTTAATATCTTTGCCCGTCAAAAACGCGGTGAAACGAATACCATCGTCCACTGCGGTGAACTATCCTCTCTGGATACGGCCCTGCTGGCAGAAAACCACATTGAACTACTGCACAATCCAGATGCCCGCTCTTTACATGTGCGCGTCAAGGAATCGCAGCCAGATATCGTCCTTATTGATGAAGCACAGTATCTGCAGACTGAAGCACTCGTGCGTGTACTGAAAAAGAATATTGAGTTTGACCCCAGCCGCGAAATCATCTTGCTGCAAAGCCGCCCTGACTCAAACATGGCCAGGCGTGCGCTCGATAGCGGTTTTGATGAAATACTGACACCCAGCGATGCCGACGTGCTGACACGTCAATTACTGAACCGCATCAATAAAATCCGCACCAGTAAAGACTTGATCAGCCGCGACCGCGCTACTGGCCTGCTCAACAAAGTAGGCTTACAAAAGAAAGCCCAGGAATGGATACGCCGCGCCAGTCGTGAAAACAAATCCCTGACCTATGGCATCATCGATATCGATAAATTCAAGACCATTAACGACACCTGGGGCCATTATTTTGGCGACATCGTCATCAAGCGTTTGTCTTTAGTCTTGTCCTCACAACTAGGCGAGCAGGATTTGCTGAGCCGCTTTGGCGGCGAAGAATTTGTCGTGGTTTTCTGGGATTGCACACCAGCACAAGGCAAACAAAAACTCGACGCCATGCGCGAAGCCTTTGGAAAAATCGTATTTGAAGTCAAGCCAGGCGAAAATAAAAATTTCAGCTTCAGCGGCGGCGTCGCCGACTTCCCGACCTGGAATACTGAGAATGCCATGTTCTTGCAGGCAGATGCGATGTTATATCAGGCCAAGCAAAGTGGGCGAAATCAGATTTGTGTTAGTGGAAAATAATCTGGTCTAATAATTTTGTTGTAGGCTGGGCTTCGGCGTATCAGCCCAACACTGGGCCTCGATAAACGTATAGATTATTTAAACACTGAATGTTGATCTGATAAACCATAGCCCAACTTACAATATAAAGCCCATGCATTCACCTTTCAAAAAAAACAGATAATGAGAGTAATTTTCCCGTCCCTGGCCACTCCTTTCCGCGTGGAAGAACTCTTTTAAAAACAAGTGCGTTCACAGGTTCATACAGCAAAACATATTGTCTCGCGAGACGCAATCGTCTCCTGCGCAACTGATGCATTGATACCGGTTTTTCCCATCCCCACTGGGGAAAGGGTTTCTTCATTGCGTTTCTGTACTCAAGTATCAACACTCTGGTCAATTGGCGCTTTAATTCAATCTTGTCCATGCGCACGACAGGCTTTCTCCAAAGACGTACAGGCCGAAATTCACGCTGCTTCAGCATAGGCAAGCAGCGTCAAAGCACAGAATCATGCCCACCCGCTCCAAACAACTGTTCTTTGACATGCGCTAACTGATCCCTGACCTGCGCGGCTTTTTCAAATTCCAGGTTCTTGGCATGATCAAGCATGAGTTTTTCCAGACGCTTGATTTCACGGCTGATCTGCTTCTCGCTCATGACTTCATAGCGTGCCTGCTCTTGCGCTACAGCCAGCTCTTCCCTTGCCTCTTGCGGATTATAGACCCCGTCGATGATGTCCTTGATCTGCTTGCGTATGCCTACCGGGGTAATATTATTGGCCAGATTGAAGGCTAGCTGCTTGTTGCGACGGCGCTCGGTTTCACCCATGGCGCGACGCATGGAATCGGTTACCTTATCGGCATACAAGATGGCTTTGCCATGCAGATTACGCGCCGCACGGCCTATGGTTTGTATCAGGCTGCGCTCAGAACGCAAGAAACCTTCTTTGTCTGCATCAAGTATCGCTACCAGTGACACTTCAGGGATATCCAGACCTTCGCGCAGCAAGTTGATGCCGACCAGCACATCAAAAGTGCCGAGGCGCAGATCGCGGATAATTTCTACCCGCTCTACCGTGTCGATATCACTGTGCAGGTAGCGCACCTTGATGCCATTTTCATTGAGAAATTCAGTCAACTGTTCTGACATGCGCTTGGTCAGGGTGGTGACCAGTACGCGCTCGTGTTTTTTCACACGCTCGATAATCTGGTTCATCAGATCATCAACCTGCGTCAGTGCCGGGCGCACTTCAATTTCCGGGTCAACCAGACCGGTAGGCCTGACCAGTTGTTCTACCGTCTGGTCAGAATGCTGGTCTTCATAATCACCTGGCGTGGCCGAGACAAATACTGTCTGGCGCAATTTGCTTTCAAATTCAGCAAACTTCAGCGGGCGGTTATCCAGTGCCGACGGCAGGCGGAAGCCGTAGTCCACCAGGTTGGTCTTGCGCGCCCTGTCGCCGTTGTACATGCCATTCAACTGGCCTGTCAGCACATGTGATTCATCCAGGAACATCAAGGCATCTGCTGGCAGGTAATCGACCAGGGTCGGTGGCGGTTCACCGGCCTTGGCACCACTCAGGTGGCGCGAATAATTTTCAATACCCTTGGTAAAGCCTATCTCGGCCATCATTTCCAAATCAAAGCGGGTGCGCTGTTCTATGCGCTGCTCTTCAATGAGTTTGTTTTCACGACGGAAGAAATCCAGGCGCTCGCGCAATTCTTCTTTGATGGTATCGATGGCACGCAAGACCGTTTCGCGCGGCGTGACATAGTGCGAGCTAGGATAAACCGTGAAGCGCGGTATATTTTGTTTGATACGCCCGGTCAGGGGATCAAACAATTGCAGGTTTTCGATTTCATCATCGAACATTTCGACGCGCACAGCCATCTCGGCATGTTCTGCCGGGAAGATATCAATAGTGTCACCGCGCACACGGAAAGTACCTCGGCCAAAATCAACTTCATTGCGCTTGTACTGCATCTGTATCAGGCGAGCAATTACATCACGCTGGCTGACCTTGTCTTTCACGCGCAAGGTCAGGATCATCTTGTGGTATTCATTCGGGTTACCGATGCCATAGATGGCTGACACAGTAGCCACAATGATGACATCACGTCTTTCCATCAGCGATTTGGTACAGGACAAACGCATCTGCTCTATATGTTCATTGATGGCAGAATCTTTCTCAATGAACAAGTCGCGCTGCGGTACATACGCTTCTGGTTGATAGTAATCGTAATAACTGACAAAATACTCCACCGCATTGCGTGGAAAGAATTCCCTGAACTCACTGTACAACTGTGCTGCCAGGGTTTTATTAGGTGCAAAAATGATCGCTGGCCTACCTGTTCTGGCGATTACATTTGCCATCGTATAGGTCTTACCCGACCCCGTCACTCCCAGCAGTGTCTGAAAAAACAAACCGTCACTGATACCCTCTACCAATTGTGCAATCGCCGCCGGCTGATCACCCGCTGGCTGGAACATTTGATACAACTGATAAGGTGAATCAGGGAAACTGATAAATTTTGATTCGTCCAGCTGTTCTGACAAAGCTGTTGAATTAACTGGTGCTACGGCCATGATGCGATTACCTTTGCTAAAATAGGTGGCTGTACTATGCAATCTGCCTCATTCCAACCATTACTGTCGGCAACGACAAATATTTCCATATTATCACGATGACTGCTTCCACATCTTCACCCCTGTTTTCCGCCATAGAAATGGCCCCACGCGACCCTATCCTGGGCATCACTGAAGCCTTTAATGCTGACCGGAACCCTGCCAAGGTTAATCTGGGGGTAGGCGTTTATTATGATGACAATGGCAAGGTACCGTTGCTGGAATGCGTCAAAAAAGCCGAAGCTATTTTGATGGAAAAATTCGCCCCACGCACTTACCTGCCTATAGAAGGCCTGGCTGCCTATGATAAAGCGGTACAGGAACTGGTGTTCGGTGCTGACAGCGATGTCGTCAAGGAAAAACGTGCAATTACTGCCCAGGCCATAGGCGGCACGGGTGCGTTGAAACTGGGCGCTGACTTCTTGCAGCGCTTCACGCCAAATTCTGAAGTATGGATCAGCGACCCAAGCTGGGAAAACCACCGCGCCCTGTTTGAATCGGCTGGTTTTAAAGTCAACTCTTACCCTTACTATGATGCAGCGACACGCGGCGTCAATTTCGCTGGCATGCTGGATGCACTGAAATCCATGCCTGAAGGCTCCATCGTATTGCTGCACGCTTGCTGCCATAATCCGACCGGTGCTGACCTGAGCGATGATCAATGGACAGAAGTGATTGCCGTGGTTGCTCAGCGTAACCTGATCCCTTTCCTCGACATGGCTTATCAGGGCTTTGGCGATGGTATTGAAGCAGATGGCAAAGTAGTACGTCGCTTTGCTGAAGCTGGCGGTGCCCTGTTTGTCTCCAACTCTTTCTCCAAATCCTTCTCCCTGTATGGCGAACGTGTCGGTGCACTGAGCATTGCCGCATCCAGCGCAGAAGAAGCAGCGCGCATCATGTCGCAACTGAAACGCGTGATCCGCACCAACTACTCCAATCCACCTACTCATGGCGGCCAGGTTGTTGCAACCGTGCTGGCAACGCCAGAACTGCGTCAGTTGTGGGAAGAAGAACTGGCAGGCATGCGCGTACGCATACGCGAGATGCGCACGGCCTTCGTCAGCATGCTCAAAGAAAAAGCCCCGGGCCATGACTTTGATTTCGTGATCCAGCAACGCGGCATGTTCTCGTATTCTGGCCTGACGAAAGAACAAGTTGGTAAGCTGCGCGATAACAATTCCATCTACGCTGTTGATACTGGCCGGATTTGCGTTGCTGCTCTCAACAACAAGAATATTAACAACGTTATTGAGGCAATTACCCAGGTTTTGTAATTGGATAAGGCCTGCGTATTGACAAACAGGGGTCGAGAGAATATAATTTTTGTCTCTGTTCCCTGATAGCTCAGTTGGTAGAGCGACGGACTGTTAATCCGCAGGTCCCTGGTTCGAGTCCAGGTCGGGGAGCCACAGAATTTGAAGTAAGTAGTGAACTTGTCAAAAAATCACTGCGAACGAGTAAATAAGTATAAGTAGTAGATTAAAAAGTTTAATGAAGATCATCATATCTTCTATTCCCTGATAGCTCAGTTGGTAGAGCGACGGACTGTTAATCCGCAGGTCCCTGGTTCGAGTCCAGGTCGGGGAGCCAAAATTAGAGAGAGCAGAGTTACCTGCTAAAGCTGGTAACTCTTTTTTTTCCGCCAGATTTAACTGGCAATGTAGTGAATAGCGTAGTTTGCAGCACAGAATTGAAGTGAGTAGTGAACTTGACAAAAATCACTGCCAAAAAGATAGTTTTAAAAGTTTAATGAAGATCATCATATCTTCTATTCCCTGATAGCTCAGTTGGTAGAGCGACGGACTGTTAATCCGCAGGTCCCTGGTTCGAGTCCAGGTCGGGGAGCCAAATTTAGAAAAGAGTTACTTGCCAAGGCCAGTAACTCTTTTTTTTCCGCCCTGCTCCTATACGACACGGCAAACAGGTCAGACAGAATTTCAGAGCTAGTCTTTTTATGTACGCGGCGTAAATATCAAGCTAGAGATTCACTCGACGACATTCCGGTTGACGTACTATCCCGGTCAAATAAATTCGTACATGTATTCTCCCTTCTTGCGTAGCAAATTACCTCCGACAATTCGCCAGACAAGCTCAGTTCGATTTCTTCAACTCCAGCTCAATTCTCAAAGCTAATGAATTGCTAAGGAATTTCATTCTGTGTCATATGCAGGAAGCCATAGAGCGCATTGACGAAGCAATAACTATGCTTATCTCCACGTCGCTGTTGAAAATCACAACTGAACCCAAAGCAGCAGGCAAAGTTATTGCCCCACGGATTTAAAATATACAGTTCAGAGCCTGAATGAAAAAAAGCCAGCTACAAACTCTCGTAGCTGGCTTTTTAATTTGGAAGAATCAGGCTTATTTGGCTGGTGCAGCAACTGTTGATTTAGTTCTGAACCATCCCCTGATTTTTCCCAGCAAGTGCTCAAAATCATCAATGTAGGTGAACACGGCAGGCACCACCAGCAAACTCAGCAGGGTTGAGGTAATCAAACCACCGATTACCGCAATCGCCATCGGCGAGCGGAAGCTGGGGTCAGCCCCCCAGCCCAGCGCCAATGGCATCATGCCTGCACCCATGGCAATGGTGGTCATGATGATGGGACGGCTGCGTTTGTGGCATGCGTCAACCAGGGCATCAAAACGACTCATGCCTGCTTCTCTTGCCAGGACGGCATAATCTACCAGTAAGATGGAGTTCTTGGTCACGATACCCATCAGCATGATCAGGCCTATCATGGATGGCATCGACAAGGCACGACCAGTCACCAGCAAGGCCACGAAGGCGCCACCAATGCTCAAAGGCAGTGCCGCCAGGATAGTCACCGGTTGCAAGAAGTCCTTGAACAACAGTACCAGCACACCATAGATGCACAATACACCGATCAGCATGGCGATACCAAAGCTGGCGAACAGGGCTTGCATCTCTTGCGCATCACCAAGCTCAGCAATGCTGACTGACGGTGGCAGGTTTTTCATACTGGGCAAGGCGCGCGCTTCTTCATTGACTTCCCCCAGTTGGCGGCTACCCAACTCCACATCCAGGGTCACATTGCGCTTGCGATTGAGTCTGTCTATCTGTGCAGGGCCGGATTCCATGGTGACACTGGCAACACTACCCAGCATGACAGGGCCGTTCTTGCCAGGCACGGTAAGGCGTTCTATCTCAGCCAGATCAGCCCTGAAACTGTCTGGCAATTTAACGCGTATAGGCACCTGGCGTTGCGACAGATTCAGCTTGGGCAAAGCCTGGTCGTAATCACCAGCGGTTGCCACGCGTACTGTTTCACCTATGGCCGCCGCAGTCACTCCAAGATCCGCTGCCCTCGCCATATCTGGCCGCACGATGATCTCAGGACGTACCAGCGAAGCACTGGAACTGACATTACCCACACCTTTCAGCGTACGCAATTCACGCTCGACTTTTTGTGCTGCTTCGACCAGGGCCAAAGGGTCTTCACTTTGCAAGACCAGTTGCATTTTGACGCCGGTGTCTGGCGGACCCACGTTGAACTTGGCACCAGAAATATCGGCAATCTCAGTACGGATTTTGGCATCAATATCGGCAATCGAATCCTTGCGTTTGTTTCTGTGTACGGCTGTCACAGTCAACACTGCACGTCTGGCTTCTGCCGCAGCACCAGGAGCAAAGGCATCACCGCTGGAACCGCCACCGATAGAACTGAAGACATTGATGATCTCTTTGTTCTTCATGATGGCAACCCTGGCCTGTTCTGCAACGCTGCGTGTTTCTGCCAACGTACTGCCTGGTGGCAACTCTATATTGACTTGTGTCTGCGCACGGTCAGCAGAAGGCACAAAACCCGTTGGCAGCAAACCTACTAAAGCAATCGAACCTACAAAAAACAAGGTTGCGGCTATCATGGTGATCAGACGATGATGCAAACACCATTGCATGGTTTTCATATAATGCGTCATGACCCAGCCATCTTTCTGGCCATGCACGCCTTCTAGCTCACCTGATTTTCCACGATTCGGTGCCTTCATGATGTAAGCTGCCATCATAGGCGTCAGCAAACGTGCCACCACCAGCGAAGCCAGAATCGCAATCACCGCCGTCCAGCCAAACTGTTTGAAAAATAACCCCGGCACGCCACCCATGAAGGCAGTCGGTAAGAACACGGCCACCAGGGCAAAGGTGGTGGCGATAACAGCCATACCAATTTCATCCGCCGCTTCCATGGCTGCCTGCATCGGGGTTTTACCCATGTTTAAATGACGGGCGATGTTTTCAATTTCCACAATCGCATCATCGACCAGCACCCCCACGACCAGGGCTAGTGACAGCAAAGTGACGGTATTGAGCGTATAACCAAAATACTTGAGACCGAGGAAAGTAGGTATCACGGACAAAGGCAAGGCTGCAGCAGCCACCAAAGTCGCACGCCAGTCGCGCAAGAACCACCACACCACCAGGATTGCTAGCAAGGCACCTTCATACAGCAAGTCCATAGAGCCATCGAAGTTTTCTTCTACTGGCTGGGCATTATCTATGGCCTGGTGAAACTTCATGTTCGGATGGGCAGCCTGCAATTCATCGACTGCTGCATGCGAACCTTTGGCCACATCAACTTCACTGGCACCCTTGGTACGGAATACTTCAAAGCAACTACCTGCTTGCCATCCAGCGTAGCGACAGAACGCGGCTCGCTGACGGTATCAAGCACGCGCGCCACCTGGTCAAGGCGTATATGTCGCCCATCTGGCAAAGGGATGTCCAGCACGGCCAGTTCAGCCGCGGTCTTGACAGTAGCAATGGTACGTACCGATTGCTCGGCACCACTGACATCGCCACGGCCACCCGGAGCTTCTTGCTGCACCAGCTTCAAACGACGCGACACATCTACAGCAGCAACATTCAATGCGGCCATCTTGCTGGTATCGAGCTCAACCCGCACTTCACGGCTGACGCCGCCCATGCGCCTGACTGCACCGACACCAGGGACAGCACGCAAGCGCTTTGCTACGGTATTATCAACAAACCAGCTAAGCTCTTGCGCATCTGGTTTGCTGCTTTCGCCAGCGACTACTTTACTGTCCTTGCCATCTTCTGCAGCTTCCACTGTGTACGTCATGATGACGCGACCAGCAGTGGATGCCTTGGTCACAGTAGGATCACGCATTTCGCTGGGCAGATCTGCGCGCACGGTTGCCACGGCATCGCGCACTTCATTGACCGCATCTGAAATTACTTTTTCAAGGACGAATTCCACAGTGACTTCAACATTGCCATCCAGCACTTTGGTGTAGACATTTTTTACACCTTGCAGGGAAGCCACTGCATCTTCTATCTTGCGGGCGACTTCCGTTTCCAGCTGCGCTGGTGCGGCACCAGACAAAGGTGCACTGACGGTGACGATAGGCAGCTCGATATCAGGAAAATCCTGCACGATGGTGGAACGGAACGACAATATCCCTGCCAGCGTCAGCAAGATAAACAGCATGATCGCTGGTATGGGATTTTTAATTGAGAGTGAAGAAAAGTTCACATGAGCCCCTTAGTTTTTGACGGCGGCATTGGCTGACTTGACTGCAGCCACCACTTTTACCGTATCGCCATCATTGAGGAAGCCTGCGCCGCTGGAGACTATAGTGCTGTCCGCATTCAAACCAGAGACAATCTCAACCAAATCGCCTTGCGCATTACTCACGCGACGCCCGGTCTGCAATTTGATTTGCGCAACCCGGTTATCCGCATTTAAACGGAAGGCATAACTGAAACCATCTCTGACCACCACGGCTTGCTGAGGTATGGTCAGGGCTTGAGAACTGCCCATGACGAATTCGCCTTTGGCATACATGCCTGGCTTGAATGCCAGTGAGGCTGTGGCTTGTTGTGGCTTGGCTGCCGTTGTAGCACTTGTATCTGGCACCAGGTCAACATAGACCAGGCCCATTCTGGTTTGCGCATCTACCGTAGGTGACACTACCCTGACCTTACCCTTCCATTGCGCACCACCTGGTGCAGTCACAACGACCTCTGTGCCCGGCACTATTTTTGCCATTTCACTGGCTGTCACTTCGGCCCGCCATTCCAGACGGCCTTGACGTATCATGCGGAAAAGTTCTGCTCCGTTACCGACGACTGAACCCAGGGTAGCCACGCGTGCAGTAATGATGCCACTGTCAGGCGCAACAACCCGCGTGTGACGCATACGCAATTGCTGGGCATCAACGCCGGCCTTGGCAGACTCCACCCTAGCCTTGGCAGTTTGTTCTGCAGTCAGGTATTGACCGACTTGCTGAGCACTCAGCGCACCGCTGGTTTGCAAGGCACGGGTACGTTCGGCATTCGCCGCAGCTTCTGCAAGATTGGCTTGCGCTTCTGCCAGGCTGGCCTGCGCCAATGCAAGATCGGCTCTCACAGCTTCGCTGGCAAAACTGACCAGCAACTGCCCACGCTGTACCACATCACCGATATTGGCATGTAACTCCTGTATGCGCAGGCCAGATGCCTCAGAACCTATCAAAGCCTCTTGCCAGGCAGCGACGCTACCATTGGCTGTCAGTTTGATGACCAGGTTGCCGCTAGTGGCCTTGGTGGTGGTGACGGTTAAAGCTGGTTTGACTTTGGCAGCCGTGGCAGATGCACTGGCGGCCTTGGCAGGTTCATCGGCAGCATTGGAAGTGGCGGACAACCATAAGCCACCAGCACCAAGGGCAATCATGCCAGCCAGGCTCAGGGATAGTGGTTTGCGTGAAATAAGTTTCTTCATGTCGAATACGCTTTCTATTATTTTTAAATTCAGGAATTTGTTTTAGCTTGGCTGGCTGCTTGCGCGCTCAAGTCCCAACCACCGCCCAGCGCCCTGTACAAGGCGATCCAGGCACGATTTCTTTCAAGTTGCAGTGTGATCAGGGCAGACTGGGAAGCAAAGGCTGTGCGTCTTGCATCTTCCAGTTCCAGCAAACTGGCCATGCCCTTGTTGTAGCGTACCGCTGTCGCCTGCAGGGCTTGTTCATAACCCCTTGCTGAAATTTCAGAATCAAGGCGACGTGCATCGGTACTATTCAAGTTCACCAACGCCTCTTCAACCTCACGTACTGCCTGCCTGACCTTGCCGTGATAATTGCTGCTGGCCGTCTGGTAACGTGTTTTGGCTGCGTCAATATTGGCACTAGTCTGGCCGCCATTGAATATGGGCAGGGTCAATGCCAGTGGCCCGACTGACCAGGTATCCATGCGGGTATCACTACCGCCATTCTTATAGCGCATGGTTCCTATAGAACCGCTGAGACTCAGGCGCGGGTAGCGTTGCGCCTCGGCGGCGCCTACTTGTGAGCTGGCAGCGGCCACATCTTTTTCGGCAGCATATACGTCAGGACGTTGTGTCAGCAAGTGCGCAGGTAAACTGCTCACAGCCAGTGGCAACAAGTTTCTAAAACCTGCCTTGGCGCCATCCAAAAGCTGCCTCAATTCAGGCTCGGGCCTGGCAGTCAGTGCCACCAGGGCTTTGATATCCAGATCACATAGTGCGGCTTGCTGTATGGCCCGGCTATTACCTTCAGCCGCACTGGCACGCGCCAGTGCTGAGGTGGCACTGGCTGACATGCCTGCCTTGACACTCAATTCTGTCACCCTGGCAGTTTCAGCACGTGACTTGGCATCTTGCCAGCTCAGGTCTGCCACTTGCTGACAACTCAACACCGAGAAATATAACTGCGCCACTTCTGCCGCCACCGATATCCTGGCATCATGCCAGAGCGCCTGACTGCCTTCCAGCTCAGCCTGGGCTGCTTGATTATTGGCACGGTTAGCACCAAACAAATCCAGTTCCCAGGAAGTTTGCAAACCTACCTGCGCGGTAGTAGCGACTGGCATGCCCGGCTGGTTCTTTGCACGCGTTGCATTCGCCACCGCATCCACCGAAGGCAGCAAAGCAGCACCACTTGCAACTCTGGCTGCCCTGGCTGTTTCCATGCGCGACCATGCTTGCGACAGCGAAGGGCTGACTTTTTGTGCGGCCTCAATCAACTCCAGCAAACTGGCGTCGCCATGCGCTTGCCACCAATTGCGCAATTCCGTGTTTTTTTCTTCGGAGGGCACGATAGCCTGCCAGTGTGCTGGTAAGCTGGCTGAACTCGACACCGTAGGATTTGTCGTAGCACATGCAGCAAGCAACACTGCAATGGCCGGAATAAGGATGAAATGTCGTATAGTCATGTCGTTGTCGAAGATATGGTTAATCAGAATTCATTGTGAGCCGGCGGCGTTTTTCATCTTCACACATGGCGATGGCATAATCCACCAGCCGCGAAGCAAAGGTATCAATTGCCTTGGGTTTGGCAATCAAAGCGGGCCGGATCGCCTGTATCACATCACCACTGATCAGCAAAGAAATGGCCAGTCCAGAGATGGAAATCGCCAGCCTGTGTACATCATCGTCTGCCTTGTTGATACCCAGATACCTGCACAAGAATTTGACCATGGCCAGATGAGAAGGCTTGATGGCCGTATCGATTTCTTCCAGCCATAAACCAGTAGGTTCGAGCATTTCTCGAAAATGCAATTTCATGCAAGTTTGCACGAGCTCCCCCTGCTTCAATGAGTCAGTAAACGTACAGATCAAGGCAGCCAGTGTAGAACGCAAACCGGCTCCATCCTGTTCAAATATGGCTGGATCAACATTTGGATTGGTGCGCGGATCATTGAACACGGCACGATATAAGCCAGCTTTATCAGCAAAATAATAACTGATCGCAGAAATATTCACATTGGCGGCCTTGGCAATCTCCCTGGTCGATGTTTTTGCATAACCTCTTTCGGCAAATAATTGCAGGGCGGCTTCCAGCAGGCGCATACGCGCCTCCAGGCCATCAACCCGCAATATTTTTCCGTCGGCCGTGGCGACCTGGCTCTCTGGCTGAATTTGTCGCTTGGCAACTTTTTTTTGGCTGGATGTTTTCATGCCGAGAATACTAGCACATAAATCAAACGTTTGATTTAACTAGCACCGCAAAAACAAAAGACGTTATCAAATAGAAATACCATTGCAAAATGGGATAGCCCTGCTCACCACAAGGATGTTGCCAACTGTCACGGCATAGTCATATTCACGGTTTAGGCTTCGCACTAAACGCTTTCACAAACTCATTTGATATCTCAAAGTGACCTTACTTACCTCCCCCGCCATCCGCCTTTTGCGCAATTTCAAGATTGCTCACAAGCTTGGTTTTGTCGCTCTGGCATTTGCGATTCCCCTGCTCGTCGTGCTGGCACTGCTGTTCCATAATCTGCGGCAAGATGTCTTGCAAATCCAGGAAAAGCAGGCTGCCATCAAAATAATTGCGACTAAAAATGAATTGCGTCTGCTGATACAAAAACAGCGCGCCCTGCAGCACATGCACCTGCTCGGCAATAAACAAGTGGGCAGCAGTATCAGTGAAAACCAGGGAAAGATAGAAAATTTGTTCAAGCAAGCAGGCCAGAATAACGGCAGCAATCAACTATGGCCCACTCTGGCATCAAAGCAGGCAACATTTAAAGCTGCTGAAAGTTTCACCGAACATAGTAGCTTGCTGAATGCCATTGAGCTCGAAATTAAAGAAATTGCCAACAATTCAAAGTTAGCGCTGGATAGTGATTTAAAAACCAACCAGTTGGTCAACATCTATCTCACTACCCTGCCCCAAATAGAAGAAAAGTTATCCATCATCGCAGGTCGTGGTGCAGCGTATATTGATACAGGTTTGTTCGAAGCAGGTGAAGATGTGATGCTAAATTCCCTGCACATGCTGGCAAAGCTTAACTTGTCTGAGCTTGCATCAAGCATGCAAAACCTGGGGGTGCATAACAAGGAATATGCGTTGGCAGACATCGGCGCGCAAACCAGTATAGCGGATGCAAAAAAATTTCTTGCGCGCTCGCAGGATGAAGTACTGGCATCTGTCAATCAAAGTAACGGCAACGCATTCCTGCAGGCAGGCACAGACAATTTGAATACGTTGCATGCAACGAAAACGGCGGTCGCCAAGCTCATCGCCAATAATCTTGAGCATGAAATTAATAAAACCAGCCAGCGAGCCTGGCAAATGTCAGTGGGCATTATTTTACTCTTGCTGATAGCCAGCTATTTTTTGATGGCAATTTATCAGGCATTAACGACGGACTTGAAGATATTGGCTCAGGCAGTAGCAGAAACTGCAGCAGGCAATTTACAAAACCGTGTCAGTAGTAAGGGCAAGGATGAACTGGCACAATTGATCAATGCGGTAGGCAGAATGAATATGGAATTAAGCAATCTGGTTGCCAATATCCGTCTGAGCGCGCAAGCCGTGGATATCATTGCCAAGGAAATTCACGATGAAAACACGGACCTGGCCAACCGCACGGAAAGCCAGGCAGCATCCCTGCAACAAACTGCCAGTGCAATTGATGAACTGGCAGCCACTATTTCTGAAAACGCTGGCAATCTGGCGCAAGCCAATAGTCTCATGCATAGCTCGGCAGAGCGTGTGCAACATGGGCTGGAAGTCATGGATAGCAGCATCCTCTCCATGCAAACCGTCAGTGCCAGCGCCAAGAAAATAACTGAAATCATCGGCGTCATGGATGGTATCGCCTTCCAGACGAATATCCTGGCCCTCAACGCAGCGGTGGAAGCTGCCAGGGCTGGTCAGGAGGGCCGTGGCTTTGCGGTAGTAGCTGCAGAAGTACGCAACCTGGCACAGCGCAGCGCCAATGCCGCCAAAGAAATCAAAGGCCTGATTGCCTCATCCGGCCAGGCAGTGGAAGCTGGCAGCAAGATGATCAATACGGCAGGCCAGACCATGCGCAATATCGCCGACAATGTGGAAGTGGTCACAGAACTCATCAAGCAAATCGCCAAGGCCAGCCAGGAGCAAAGCATGGGTATTTCAGACGTCAATCAGGCGATTGCTGACATTGATGAAATCACTCAGGATAATACCCGACTGGTGGAAATGGCGAGTGAATCTACCGCCAAACTGGAAGAACAGGCCGCCTCACTCGGTGCAGCAGTCAGCGTCTTCAAAACATTGCCATTGGTTACTGATGCGCAGCACCTGCATCTGGCCAGCAGTTCAAATGACAGCTTTATGCTGGCAGCGCTTGAGAAGAAAAAACTGGCTGCATAAGGCAACAAGCAACTTAGCATAGAAAAAAGCCACCAGACATATGCACTGGTGGCTTTTTTGGTTTTGCGGTTTATTTCAGACTTTTAGGAGAGTCAGTATGGAGAGCAATTCATCCCTGATCTGATGCAGATTTACAGGCTCGTCTGCAGGCTCTTGCACCGCTGTTTCGGCATGTCCACCGTTGACGTTGAGCTTGTTTCTGGCACCATTGATGGTAAAGCCCTGCTCATATAATAATTCGCGGATACGGCGTATCAGCAAAACTTCATGATGCTGATAATAACGACGGTTACCGCGACGCTTGACAGGCTTTAGTTGTGTAAATTCCTGCTCCCAATAACGCAGAACATGCGGTTTGACGCCACACAATTCACCAACTTCGCCTATCGTAAAATACCGCTTGGCCGGAATAGGCGGCAGTACAAAAGACTCAATCTTGATTTCAGTCATGGAAAATATCAGGCAGCATGGGCAAGAGGTTGATTACCGACGTCATCGACCATGCCTTTGAGTTTCTGGCTGGCATGGAAAGTAACGACACGACGTGCAGTAATAGGAATTTCTTCACCGGTTTTAGGATTGCGACCAGGACGTTGGGGTTTGTCACGCAACTGGAAATTACCAAGCCGGACAACTTAACGGCTTCTCCCCTTTCCAGTGCATCACGGATTTCATCAAAAAAAGTTTCTACCATGTCCTTGGCTTCGCGCTTATTCAAACCTACATGTTCAAACAGGAGTTCGGCCAATTCTGCCTTGGTCAAGGTTGGCAATTCCTTTTCCGCCTGTGACCGCGCCCTGGCTTCCTGCATTGCGCGATTCAAATCAGCATCCAGCACCGACTGAAACTCGGCGGAAATCACATCATTCATTTAGAAACTCTTCTCAATTAATACTAACAAATACAGACAAGATCAACGCAGTTTGGCAGCAAATTGCTGACTTGCGGCTTGTACCAGGGCTTGCATCGCGGCCTCTACTTTATCGTCTTGCAGGGTACTTTGAGTATCTTGCAAGCTAAAGCGGAAAGCAAGACTTTTCTCATCCGCTTCCAGACCTTTTCCACGATATTCGTCAAATAAAACAAAGCCTTGCACGATTTTACAGACTTCGTTTTGCTGCGTTTCGCGCTTGAAAACATCCAGCAGATTTTGCACTACAACTGTGTGTTTGACAACTAAAGCCAAGTCACGAGTAACGGTCTGGAACTTGGATATTTCCTGATATGAGGGCACTTGCACTTGTTGCAAGGCTGTCACATCAACTTCAAATACCACTGGCGCCAAAGGCAGGTCATATTTTTGCTGCAGGCGTGGATGCAATTCACCAATAAAGCCGATGACTTTCCCATCAAACTCTATATTGGCGCTGCGGCCAGGATGCAGGGCGACATGCTCACTCTTGACGAAGCGCAAGGAGCCAGGCGCAAACAAGGCCTCCAGGTCAGCCTTGATATCAAAGAAATCGACATTACGGGTATCTTGTCCCCACTGCTCTTCTGCTACCGGGCCATATGCCAATGCTGCCAAACGCTTGGGCTGATTATAACCAGCCACTTCCAGCGGACCATCTTGCACGCTGGCATCTTGCAAGTACACTGCACCGATTTCAAAAATGCGTATTCGATTCAGTTTGCGATTCAGGTTGTAACGAGTATTCGCTACCAGGCTACCTATCATGCTGGTACGCATGACACTCATCTGGCTGGCGATAGGATTGAGCAACTTAACTGGCGCATCATTACCAGCAAAATCTTTTTCCCATGTTTCTTCAACGAAGCTGTAATTCACGACTTCCTGATAATCCTGGTCAGCCACGAGGCGACGCACGGCAAACAGCGAACGCTGGTTTTCCGGAGCAATCAGCATGGCATTTGCAGCTACAGGCGGCAATGCAGGGATATTCTCAAAGCCATACACGCGCGCGACTTCTTCGATCAAATCTTCTTCGATTTCTATATCGAAGCGATAAGACGGCGGCGTCACCAGGAATTCACCTGGCTGCTGGGTGAATTGCAAACCCAGACGGGTGAAAATATCGGCAATCCTGGCATCATCCAGCGCCACACCGATGACTTTCACGGCGCGCGCGGTACGCAGCTTGACTGGCGGACGTTGTGGCAGATTGACGATCTGGTCATCTACCGGTCCCAGCTTGACTTGTTCACTACCACCGCAAATTTCCACGATCAGGGCACTGATGCGCTCTATGTGTTCAACGATGGAGGCGAAGTCAACACCACGCTCAAAGCGGTGCGCTGCATCAGTAGAGAAATTGAAACGACGGGCACGGCCCTGTATTGCCTGCGGCCACCAGAAAGCGGCTTCCAGATAAATGTTTTGCGTGTCCAGGGTCACGGAGGTGGAATCACCACCCATGATACCGGCCAGGGATTCAATCTCTTTGTCATCAGAAATAACGCCAACCCAGTCATCCACTTCAACCGTATTGCCGTTCAGGAGCTTCAGCGATTCACCTGCCTTGCCCCAGCGCACTTCCAGGCAACCATGGATTTTGTCCAGATCAAACACGTGGGAAGGACGCCCCAGTTCCAGCATGACATAGTTGGAAATATCGACCAATGCAGAGATAGGACGCTGACCACTGCGTTCCAATCTTTGCTTCATCCATTCTGGTGTCGCGGCACGGGCATTGACGCCACGGATAACACGACCGGCGAAACGACCACATAAGTCAGGCGCACTGACTTTGACAGGCAGAGTTTCTTGCAAAGTCACCGGCAACACGACTGCTTCCGGCAAGTGCATGGCTGTGCCTGTCAAGGCAGATACCTCACGCGCCACGCCGAGTACGGACAGGCAGTCTGCCTTGTTCGGTGTCAGCTTGATGGTGAATTTCAGGTCATTGAGTTGATAGTAATCGCGGAAGTTCTGACCGACTGGCGCATCAGATGGCAAATCCATCAAGCCACCGTGGTCTTCCGACAATTTCAATTCACGGGCAGAGCACAGCATGCCGTAGGACTCAACGCCGCGCAGTTTGCCTATCTTGATTTCAAATGGCTTGCCATCTGCGCCAGGTGGCAGGATGGCGCCAACCATGGAGCAAGGCACTTTCATGCCTACGCGTACATTCGGTGCGCCGCAGACGATGTTGAGCAAGCTGCCCGTGCCTACATCGACCTGACAGACATTGAGTTTGTCAGCATCTGGATGCTTGGCGATTTCGCGAATTTCCGCGACGACGACATTATTAAATGGAGGAGCAACTGGCTCCACCTCTTCGACTTCCAATCCCGACATGGTGAGCATATGGGACAACTCATCCGAAGTCATCTTCGGATCGACCATGGTACGTAGCCAGTTTTCAGAAAATTGCATAATTCAGCAGTCTAATGTTGGATGCAGGGCGCGATGCGCCACTCAAAAATTCAGGGATGCGCTGTGTAATTCTTTTAGTTGAATTGCTTAAGGAAGCGCAAATCGCCTTCGTAGAACAGGCGCAAATCGTTGACGCCATAACGCAGCATGGTCAGGCGCTCAAGACCGGAACCAAAGGCGAAGCCTATGTATTTTTCCGGGTCCAGACCCATGTTGCGCACCACGCTAGGATGTACCTGGCCAGAGCCAGACACTTCCAGCCAGCGACCTTTCAGCGGACCACTGCCAAAGGCAATATCGATCTCGGCAGATGGTTCCGTGAATGGAAAATAAGATGGGCGGAAACGCACTTGCAAATCGTCAGTCTCAAAGAAGGCTTTGACAAAATTCAGGTACACGCCTTTAAGATCTGCAAAGCTGATGTCTTCAGCAATCCACAAGCCCTCGACCTGATGGAACATCGGGGAGTGCGTGGCATCGCTATCAACGCGATAAGTGCGACCAGGTGCGATGACCTTGATCGGTGGTTTATTCATGCGCGCATAACGCACTTGCATGGGGCTGGTATGGGTGCGCAGCAATAATTGTTTACCCTGGCTATCTTTGCCATCGACATAAAAGGTGTCCTGCATCGAGCGTGCAGGATGGTTTTCCGGACTGTTCAGGGCGGTAAAGTTAGTCCAGTCCGTTTCGATTTCGGGGCCATCTGCCACGTCAAAACCGATGGAACGAAAGATTTCTTCAACACGCTGCCAAGTACGCATGACAGGATGGATACCGCCAACGCCACGGCCACGGCCAGGCAAGCTGACATCGATCGCTTCTGCATTCAGCCGTGCCTGCATTTGCGCATTCGCCAGGGCATCGCGTCTTTCAGTCAGGGCGTCTTCTATCTGTACTTTGGCGGCATTGATCACTGCGCCCTGTACTTTTTTTTCCTCTGGTGGCAATTTACCCAGACTTTTCATCTGCTCTGTAATCTGACCACTCTTACCAAGGTAAAGCGCTTTCGCGTTCTCTAATGCTGCAGCATCGTTTGCTGCCAGAAAATCAGCACGTGCCTGGCTGACGATTTGATCTAAAGGGTTCATGCCTTGTTCCCGCTTACTGTGAAGCTGAAATAATGATCTGAAAACAAAACGGGGCATAGGTTTCAACCTCTGCCCCGCTTGATATTTGCAACTGGCTTGCACCAGTCGCTACGACTCACTGATTGCGATTAGGCAGCCAGGTTAGCTTTGACTTGATTAACAATCGCAGCGAATGCTGGTTTGTCAGTCACAGCCATGTCAGCCAGTACTTTACGGTCGAGTTCAATTGCGGCTTTTTTCAGGCCGTTCATAAACACGCTGTAAGTCAGGCCATGCTGGCGAGCCGCTGCATTGATACGTGTGATCCACAAAGCGCGGAATACACGTTTCTTGTTGCGGCGATCACGGTATGCATACTGACCAGCGCGCATAACTGCTTGCTTGGCAATACGGAATACCTTACTACGACGACCACGATAACCTTTAGCAAGGTTGAGAACTTTTTTATGACGGGCACGAGCTGTAACCCCACGTTTTACTCTAGGCATAATAACTCCTTAAATAATGAGTATGAGGTTAAGCTGTTGGCATCATGCGCATGACGGATACCATGTTGGTGTCATGAACACCTACGGAACCGCGCAATTGACGTTTGTTCTTGGTAGTTTTCTTGGTCAGAATGTGACGTTTGAAAGCTTGACCGCGTTTAACGGTTCCACCTGGACGGACGCGGAAGCGCTTCTTGGCGCTGCTTTTCGTCTTCATTTTTGGCATAGTACTATCTGTCTTTTAAGACAGCTCCACTTTTATATGATGGTAGGTGGCAGCAACAATCGCTACTCTTGGATGCCTACTTCTCACTTATTGTGACTCATCCTGAGGATGAGTCTTTCGTAATGCGCGCAATGCGTGCCTCACAAACCTGTTCAAGAAACAAACAGAAAATAAGCAAAACTTATTTCCTGTTATTTCTCATTATTTCTTTTTCTTAGGTGCCAGAATCATGATCATCTGACGACCTTCCATCTTTGGAAACTGCTCAACCTGGCCATACGGCTCCAGATCAGCTTTCAAACGTTCCAACATACGCATGCCGATTTCCTGATGCGCCATTTCACGACCACGGAAACGCAATGTGATCTTGGTCTTGTCGCCATCATCAAGGAACTTGGTCAGATTACGCAATTTGATATTGTAATCACCATCATCTGTACCCGGACGGAATTTGACTTCCTTGACCAGAATGACCTTTTGCTTCAGCTTGGCTTCGTGAGCTTTCTTTTGCTCCTGGTATTTGAACTTGCCGTAATCCATCAAACGGCAAACTGGCGGCTGCGCCGTCGGCGCTATTTCCACTAAATCAACATTGGCTTCTTCCGCTAAACGGAAGGCTTCACCCAGTTTTACGATGCCCAGAGGCTCGTTCTCAACGCCGGATAAGCGCACTTCTGGCGCTGTAATTTCACCGTTGATGCGATGTGACTTGTCAGTAGCTATTGCAGTTTCCTTCGAAAATAATAATATAAAGCTATGCAGCCCTGTTTAAAACAGGGTCGCTGCTAATCTGTTAGACCTTGGTTTCCACTTCGTTTTTTAAACGAGCTATAAAGGCGTCCAGAGGCATTACCCCCAGATCCAGATTGCCACGCGTACGCACAGCCACTGTATTGGCATCCCTCTCTTTGTCGCCTATCACGAGGATATATGGCAGTTTTTGAATGGAATGCTCGCGTATTTTATAGGTAATCTTCTCATTACGCAAATCAGTATTTACCCTAAACCCTTGTTTCTTCAGGATTTCTGCAACAGATTGTGAATACTCCGCCTGCGATTCCGAGATATTCAGGACAGAAACCTGCACCGGCGCCAACCACAAAGGCAATGCAGCGGCATGATTTTCTATCAAGATACCAATGAAACGCTCCATCGAGCCCACAATCGCACGGTGCAACATGATAGGCACTTTGCGGCTATTGTCATCAGCAACATATTCTGCACCCAAACGGCCAGGCATGAAGAAATCGACTTGCATGGTACCAACCTGCCATGGGCGACCGAGGCTGTCTTTCAGGTGATATTCAATCTTAGGACCGTAGAAAGCCCCCTCACCCGGCAATTCTTCCCACTCAACACCGCAGGAACTCAGCGCAGTACGGAGGGTAGCCTCTGCCTTATCCCAGATTTCGTCACTGCCGATGCGGTTTTCAGGACGCAGAGCCAGCTTGATGAAAATCTTTTCAAAGCCAAAGTCTTCATACACTTTCATCGCTTGCGGATGGAAAGCCATGACCTCATCCTGGATTTGTTCTTCAGTACAGAAGATATGGCCATCATCCTGGGTAAAGCCACGCACGCGCATGATGCCGTGCAGCGCACCAGACGGCTCATTACGGTGACATTGACCAAATTCACCAAAACGCAATGGCAGATCACGATAGCTCTTCATGCCAGAGTTGAAAATCTGTACATGGCCAGGGCAATTCATCGGCTTCAAGGCATATTCACGACTCTCGGACTCGGTGACAAACATATTGTCCTTATAGTTCTCCCAGTGACCAGTCTTGCCCCACAGGCTTTTATCCAGAATTTGCGGACCTTTGACTTCCTGGTAGCCACAGTCCTGATAGACCTTGCGCATGTATTGCTCTACCTGCTGCCAGATAGTCCAGCCCTTGGCATGCCAGAACACCAGACCAGGAGCCTCATCCTGGAAGTGGAACAAGTCCAGCGCCTTGCCCAGCTTGCGGTGATCGCGCTTTTCTGCCTCTTCCAGCATATGCAGATAAGCTTCCTGATCTTCTTTCTTGGCAAAAGCAGTACCATAGACACGCTGCAGCATCTCGTTTTTGGAATCACCACGCCAGTAGGCACCGGCTAGCTTCATGAGTTTGAACACTTTCAGCTTGCCAGTTGATGGCACGTGCGGACCGCGGCACAAGTCAGTGAAATTACCTTCTGTATACAGCGACACATCCTGGTCAGCAGGAATCGATTCTATGATCTCGGCCTTATAGGCCTCACCTATGGATTTAAAGTAGGCAACAGCCTCATCACGCGGCAAGACCTTGCGAGTGACTGGCTCATCTTTTTTCGCCAGTTCAGCCATTTTCTTTTCTATCGCTACCAGATCATCTGGTGTAAATGGGCGCTTGTACGAAAAATCATAGTAAAAACCATTTTCAATGACAGGGCCGATAGTAACTTGCGCATCTGGGTACAACTCCTTGACGGCATAGGCCAGCAAGTGAGCAGTAGAGTGACGTATCACTTCGAGGCCATCAGCATCCTTGTCCGTGACGATGGCCAGATCCGCATCAGCATCAATCAGATGCGAGGTATCGACCAACTTGCCATTGACGCGGCCAGCCAGAGCAGCTTTTGCCAGGCCAGCACCGATGCTGGCAGCAACTTGCGCCACCGTTACCGGCGCATCGAATTGTCGTTGCGAACCATCAGGAAGTTTTACTGAAACCATGTCACTCTCCAAAGCGGAAAAATACAAAAATAATTGAGATAAAAGATGAGTCTAAAAAACGCAGACGAAAAAAAAGCACGGCTAGCCGTGCTTTTTCAGTTTGTTTCAAACGAAAAGTATCCTCGACTAGAGTCGCTCCCAAACCAGTTTAGTGGTAGTTCGCGGTGTCATAACCAGGGATGCCTTTCTCGCTCTTAACTATAATGTTTTAATAATTTTAAAATCTTTGGTAGGCACGATTGGACTCGAACCAACGACCCCTACCATGTCAAGGTAGTGCTCTAACCAGCTGAGCTACGCGCCTAAGAAACAAGAGTATAGCAGAGGCTTTAGGAAAATTGCTAGCCCCCTCGGTCAAAATATTTCCATGGACCTTATAAGCCTGGATACTAAACCTGCATATTTAGCTCTACCAGCTAAAAGAACAGCATCCAAAAAATTGCCAAGTATATATATGATCCCGCCTTAGGCTACACTAATGCCATATTCAATACAGCACCATACCCCAACATGACCTCCCCCTCCCAACATCAGAGCAGCGAGCATTTGCATGACCACCGACGTGGCGATGCGCAGCACAGACATTATTTTGAAAACCGCAGTCAAAAAATTCTGGCATGGGCACTGGGCCTGACCCTGAGTTTTGCTGGCGTCGAAGTTGCATTTGGCTTCCTTTCAAATTCCCTGGCCCTGATTTCCGATGCGGGGCACATGGTAACTGATGCCGCCGCCCTGGGCCTGGCTCTGCTGGCGCAAATCATCGCAAAACGCCCGCCTACGGCAAAAAATTCTTTTGGCTTTGGCCGTGCTGAGGCGCTAGCAGCTTTTGTAAATGGTTTGGCCATGCTGGGTGTGATTGCCTGGATATGCAAGGAAGCGATACAAAGATTTTCTGCGCCAGAAACCGTGCAAGGCGGAACCGTCATGCTGGTAGCAGGCATAGGCCTGGCCATCAATATCGTCGTTGCCTGGGTACTGTCGCATGATAAAGAGAGCGTGAATACCAAGGCTGCCCTGATTCACGTCATGGGAGATTTACTGGGCTCCATTGCCGCGATTATTTCCGGCGCAGTCATTTACAAAACCGGCTGGATGCAAATCGACCCACTACTATCGATTTTTGTTTCCCTGCTGATTTTAAAATCCACTTTGTCGATCTTAAAGGAGTCTTATCATTTCCTGATGGAAGGCGTGCCACACCATATAGACTACGTGCAGATCGGCACCGACCTGGAAAACATCAATGGCGTCTTGTCAGTCCATGACTTGCATGTATGGGAAATGTCACCAGGCCACCCTGCCCTGATCGGCCACCTGGAAATCGAAGACCTCAGCGCGTGGCCACGCATATTGGAAAACGTCAAGACCATGCTGCTCGTCAAGCACAAGATTGATCATATTACGTTACAGGCAGAAGTCACCGAGAGCGATGAATATCGAGATTAGATACAGACACGGGAAAAACCACCATCCCGTGCAAACATTTCAATTCCTGCGCACTTCCAGCACGCCACTGACCTCATGCAACACATGCAGTGCCTTTTGCAACTGAGTCGTGCCACCTATCTCTACAGTAAACGACATACGCGCCTGTGCTTTTGCACTCTGGGTATTGACGCCTATCACATTGATCTTTTCGCGGGAAAATACTTCGGAAATATCACGCAACAACCCTTGCCTGTCCTGCGCCAGCACGAAAATATCGACTGGATAAACCGTGTCCTTACCATGATCACCCCAGGTAGTTTGTATCACCCTCTCTGGTGCCTTATTGCGCATTTCGGCGAAATTCTTGCAACTCAGGCGATGTATTGACACGCCTTTGCCGCGAGTGACAAATCCAACGATATCGTCTGGAGGTGCTGGTTTGCAGCAGCGCGCCAGTTGCGTCATCAATCCTTCCGTACCTACCACCAGCACGCCCGACTTGGCACCTTGAGTAACGCTGGACGCCCGGCTCTTGTTGGTGAAACTGAGTTCGTCAGGCTCGACCTCGGGTACGTTTTCCCGTAAGACGGTTTCTATTTGCCTGAGACTGAATTCCTCTTTACCGACAGACAGGAAGAGATCATTGACATCAGCAAAACCCAGCTTGCGCGCCAGTTCTTCAAGATTGACTGCTGTCTTGCCTTCACGCTGCAGAGTTTTTTCTACCAGAGCACGGCCATTCGACAGTGTTTCCTCCTGATCGATAGCATTGAACCACGCACGGATTTTGGTGCGTGTACGAGTACTGGCAGAGTAATCTGGCGAGAGCCAGTCACGCGATGGCCCCGCCTGGGAAGACCCTGCCTTGAGAGTAATGATCTCAACCGTCTGTCCATTTTGCAAAGGTGTATTCAGCGGCACCATGACATTGTCTACCCGCGCACCGCGGCAACGATGGCCGACATCAGTATGCAGGTGATAGGCAAAATCCACAGGCGTGGAATTGCAGGGCAATTCTATGACGCGAGCTTGCGGGGTCAGCACATAGATTCGGTCATCGAGGCTGGCTGCCTTGAGTTTTTCCACCCACTCACGCTGCAATTCCTCCTGCTCGACGACGACATCAGTGACGTCAGTTTTCCAGGCCAGCAATTGCCTGAGCCAGGCGATTTTTTCATCATATTCTTGCGCTGAAAAATTCGAACCACCTGATTCTTTATAGCGCCAGTGTGCTGCCACACCATATTCGGCAAACTGGTGCATTTCTCGCGTACGTATCTGCACTTCCAGCGGCCTGCCATCCTCCACCACCACGACCGTGTGCAGCGACTTATAGCCATTCGGCTTGGGACGGGAAATATAGTCGTCAAATTCCTTGGGTATCGGAACCCAGGCGTTGTGTACTATGCCAAGTACGGTATAGCAATCCTTGATGTCATCGACGATGACGCGGAAAGCACGCACGTCATACAGCTCATCAAAATTGACCGACTTGCCCTTCATCTTTTTCCAGATGCTATAGATATGCTTGGGACGCCCGGACACTTCAGCCTTAATGCCAGCTATCTGCAATTCCTTATTCAGTCTTTCGATCGCATTGACAACAAAGCTCTCGCGCTCCAGGCGCTTTTCTTCCAGCATCTTGGCAATGCGCTTGTATTGCACAGGCTCCAGGAAGCGGAAAGATAGGTCTTCCAGTTCCCATTTGAGTTGCCAGACACCGAGGCGGTTTGCCAGTGGCGCGTACAAGTCCATGGTTTCACTGGCGTATTGCTGGGCAGCGCCATCTTCGCGCTTGCATTCAGCAAAATACCGCAGGGTAGTCACCCGCGATGCCAGGCGCACCAGCACTACACGCATGTCGGTGGCCATGGCCAGCACCATCTTGCGCAGTGTTTCCATCTGGCTGGCGGCTTTTTCAGCAGCGTCTTTGCCACGCCCCACATCGTGCTGCGTCAAAGCGGCTTCACGCAACTTCATCAGGCGGCGTATGCCAGAAACCAAATCAGCAATTTCCTTGCCGAAGCGGATTTCTATCTGCTCTGCTGCAATCGGGTTCAATTCTGGCAATTCAAACAGGATGGCAGCGATACGGGTATCAACATCGGTACGCAACATGGCCAGCGTTGCCACCACACCATTGACAAACTGCAGGGCGTTTTGCTCTGTGATCACGCATTTATTTGCATACAGCGGTGTCACGTATTCCAGTGCAGCCATGACGCGTTCGGCGTCGGCCTCGGACAAGCCTTCCAGCAAAGCGGCTTCTGTTGCTGTAGTCGATATTGATACCATATGATTTATATCTGCGCTGCAGTGACAACGACCTCTATAAGCCAGTCAGGATTGGCCAGTCTGGCTTCTACCGTGGCACGTGGTGGCGAATTACCCTGGGCGACCCAGGCATCCCATACCTGGTTCATGCTACCTATCAGACTGATGTCAGACAAGAATATCTGGCAACTGAGTATGCGCGACTTGTCGCTACCCGCTTCTGCCAGCAAGCGGTCAATATGGGCCAGCACTTGTGCCGTTTGCCCTGCTATATCCTGAGCGGCGTCGTCTGGAATTTGCCCGGCAAGATAAACGACCTTATTAAAAATCGCGGTTTCGGACAAACGCGGGCCTACGTGAAATCTTTGGATACTCATTTTTCTTAACTTTAGTTCAATAAAAAATCAACAGCCACCGCGATCTGCTCTGGCTGAAGGAAAGTTGGTGCATGCCCCACACCAGCAAATTCCACCAACCGGGCACGCGGACCGCGCTGTGTCATCACTTGCGCAGATTCAGCAGTCAGCAAATCAGACTCTGCACCACGCACCAGCAAGGTCGGGCACGTTATCGCATCATACGCCGCCCATAGCATGGTCTGGGCAATTGCCGCCAGTTCTGGTGTACTGGCCTTGATAGGTTGGGCCAGACCGAGATCATAGTGTCGCACCCACTGCCCCTGCTGATTCTGACGCAGGACATCCCTCGCCAGCTTTTTCCACTGAGCTTCACTGTGAGGGCCAAAGGAAATCGAAATGGCCTTTATATAAGCCTGCGCCTCATCAAAGTTTTCAAAGCGCACGTCTTGACCTATGTATTCACCTATCCTGGCCAAAGCTTCAGGATTAAGCACTGGCCCCACATCATTCAACACGAGTTTTTTGATGGGATTGTCAGGCAAACTTGCAAGACTCATGCCTATCAATCCCCCCATGGATGTACCAAACCAGTGCACGGTTTCGGCTTCCAGCCTGGCCAGCAAGCTGACCATATCACTGACATATTGCGGTATCTGGTAATGCATGGGATTGCGCAAACGGCCTGAATAACCGCGTCCGACCACATCCGGGCATACCACGCGGTATTCCTGGCACAGGGCTACGGCCAGGGAATCAAAGTCCTCAGCCACTCGCGTCACACCGTGAACACAGACTAATACCTTGGAATTAAGCGGGTCACCCCACTCTTTGTAAGACATGGTGTGCAAGCCGGTAGGAGAGATACATTGCACTGATTTGCGTCTGGCCTGCATGGATTTTCCTCGTGAACAGTATTTTTACTAGCGCATATGAACGACATTTTACCGTTCGTTGAGCTTAAAATCATTGTTAACTGCTGGAATGCATATTTTTTAGACAAATTGAAACTTGCAGCCACTGGCATTAATACTATATACACCATGTACGAATAGCAGTTTTTTTGCGTCCCTTGCACAAAACCACACTTCAGGAGTCAGCATGTCAGCATCGTCCCTCAAAGGCAAAACCGCACTGGTTACAGGTTCCACTTCTGGCATAGGGCTGGGTATAGCCCGTTGCCTGGCTTCAGAAGGCGCAAACATCGTCTTCAACGGTTTTGGCGACAGGCAAGAAATACAGGTCCTGCAAAATGCCGTTGAAAACGAATTCGCAGTAAAAACGGCCTATCACAATGCTGACATGAGCAAAGCAGGAGAAATTGAAACCATGATGAGCTTTGCCAGCACGACTTTTGGTGGCATTGATATCCTGGTCAACAATGCCGGGATACAGCATGTCGCCAATATTGAAGACTTCCCGGTAGAAAAATGGGATGCCATCATCGCCATCAACCTGACCTCCAGCTTCCACACCACACGCCTGGCCTTGCCATATATGAAGCAAAAGAACTGGGGTCGCATCATCAATCTGGCATCCGTCCATGGCCTGGTTGCTTCTGCACAAAAATCTGCCTACGTGGCGGCCAAACATGGCTTGGTCGGCTTTACCAAGACCACGGCACTGGAAACAGCACAAACAGGCATTACCTGCAATGCCATCTGTCCCGGCTGGGTGTTAACGCCATTGGTGCAAAAACAGGTAGATGCACGAGCTGAAAGGGACAGCGTCGATAACGATACTGCCAAAAAGTTGCTATTAGCTGAAAAACAACCATCCGGCGAGTTCGTCACACCTGAACAATTAGGTGCTTTAGCAGTATTCTTTTGCAGCGACGCCGCCAGCCAGATACGCGGTGTTGCCTGGAATATGGATGGTGGCTGGGTAGCGCAGTAATACATAGCGCAACTGATCGTTAGTTGCCCTACCGAAGAACGAGAATGCGACGCTGACAATTTTTGCTTTCGTCGCATTTTCTTCAGATGTATAGTGTTGGGACACCATTTAAACGGGAGACTTTCATGCATATACTTGTCCGCCTTATCGGCATTTCAGTCATGGGCATGACGACTGCCACCTGCCTTGCCGCCGACAAAATGAAACCCGGCCTTTGGGAAATGACGATGAAGTCAGATGCCATGAAGGCCATGCCCAAGATCCCTCCTGAGCAACTGGAAAAAATGAAGCAGATGGGTATCAAAATGCCGGACATGCAAAATGGCGCAATGGTACATAAGATTTGCTACACCAAGGAAATGGTAGAGCAAGAAAAACCACCTGCCAGCGGTCGCGAACAGCAATGTCAAAGTAAGAATTTCAGCCGCTCAGGCAACGCCTATTCCGGCGACATTATCTGCGACATGCCAGAGATGAAAGGCACAGGAAATGTCAAAGGCAGCATCAGCCAGGACAGCATGACTTCAGTTTATGATTTCAAGGGTGTATCTCACGGCAAGCCGTATACCCAGCATATGGAAACCACAGGAAAGTGGTTGGGAAGCGATTGCGGTGATGTGAAGCCACCGATGATGCCACCGAAAAAATAGATCTACCTGAAGCCATATACCAAATCAAAAAGCCGCTGATCAGCGGCTTTTTGATTCCAAAACGAATTACACATTAGGCAACAGCACTGACATCCAGCGTTGCCTCAGTCTTGGCAATGATTTCTTCCTTGGCGACGCCAGTCGCCAACTCCACCAGCTTCAATCCTGCCGGAGTAACATCAATCACACCGAGGTCAGTAATAATACGGTTCACGACAGCCACGCCCGTCAGAGGCAAATTACAAGCCTTAAGGATTTTATGGGCATCGCCCTTGGCGACATGCTCCATCAAGACAACTACGCGACCTACCCCGGCCACCAGATCCATGGCACCGCCCATACCCTTGACCATTTTGCCAGGAATCATCCAGTTGGCCAGATCGCCCTGTTCGCTGACCTGCATCGCACCCAGAATAGCCAGGTTGATCTTGCCGCCGCGTATCATGGCGAAAGAGTCAGCCGAGCTGAATATGGACGAACCAGGCAAGGTGGTCACCGTTTGCTTGCCAGCGTTGATCATGTCGGGATCAACTTCTTCTTCTGTCGGGAAAGGGCCTATGCCCAGCAAGCCGTTTTCAGACTGCAACCAGACTTCCATGCCTTGCGGCACGTGATTGGCGACCATCGTCGGCAATCCTATACCCAGATTGACGTAAAAGCCGTCTTGCAGTTCTTGTGCTGCACGCGCAGCCATTTCATCACGATTCCATGCCATGTCTTGTCTCCTGCTATCTTAATTCGAAGGGCGTACGGTACGCTGTTCTATACGTTTTTCCGGATTGGCATTGACGACGATGCGCTGTACGAAAATACCTGGCGTGTGGACTTCATCCGGGTCCAGCTCGCCAATTTCTACCAGCACCTCGACCTCGGCTACCGTGATCTTGCCAGCCATCGCTACATTGGGGTTAAAGTTGCGTGCCGTCTTGCGATACACCAGGTTACCTGCCTTGTCAGCCTTCCAGGCCTTGACCAGAGATACGTCAGATACCAGTGAACGTTCCATCACATATTTCTGACCATCGAACTCGCGGATTTCCTTACCATCTGCAACAATAGTGCCGACGCCAGTTTTGGTGAAAAAGGCCGGGATACCCGCACCGCCAGCGCGCAGTTTTTCTGCCAGGGTGCCTTGAGGCGTGAATTCCAGTTCCAGCTCGCCAGCCAGGTATTGGCGCTCGAACTCCTTGTTTTCGCCGACATAGGAGGAAATCATTTTCTTGATCTGGCGCGTCGTCAACAACTGACCCAGACCAAAGCCGTCAACACCAGCATTATTTGAAATGGCGGTCAGCTCCCTGACGCCAGAATCGCGCAGGGCAGCAATCAGTGCCTCAGGTATGCCACACAGTCCAAAACCGCCTACCGCGATGGTCTGGCCGTCTTTAATAATACCAGCCAGAGCACTGGCTGCGTCAGGATAAACTTTGTCCATATTGTCCCCTCTCCAGGTTGTAAATCGATATTTCTTTTGTCAAATGGTTGCCTGCAACTTACCGCAAACAGCCAAACAAATCATTAGTCTTACAGGATATGATGCTGCGTTATACTGCGCAATACCGTAAAAATACGCCTTTACTACATCAATTGCACCAATGTCAGCGGAACCTGGAAATGAATGTCGTACAGCCTATCGATTTTGAATCCATATTTCAACACGCACCTGTTGGTATGTGCGTATCGCAAAACCGCATTATCCATGCCTGCAATGATGATCTGGCCAATATGTTTGGCTACCAAAAAGATGAATTGCTAGGGCAGTCTTTTCTGGTACTTTACCCTAGCCCTGACGAGTTTGAGCGTACCGGCGCACGCATCACTCCGATCATGAATGCCAAGGGCTATTATTCTGATGAACGCATCATGAAGCGCGCAAATCAAGACCTTTTCTGGTGCCATGTTTCTGGTCGAGGCCTGAACAAGGACAACCCGCATGCAGCTGGCATCTGGACTTTTGAAGACCTGAGTTCCAAACGCCCGGTCACGGCAGAACTAACGCCGCGTGAACGTGAAATCGCCGCCCTGCTGGTAGAAGGTAAAACCAGCAAGCTGATCGCTCGCCAGATTAATCTCAGCCCAAGAACAGTAGAAATGCACAGGGCAAAACTGATGCGCAAATTCAGTTCAGCGACATCCAGCGAACTGGTACACAAGTTGCTAGGCATCATGCGCTGAACAGCCAAGTTCCTCAAAGTGCCTGAGTCGGCACCTGGCTTGCTTCATTGAAGCAAGCTCAACCTCAAATTCAAACCTTCACAGCTTTATTTTTACGCTTTGCGACTTTGATTTCACTGAGTTTTTGCTTGATCGCTTCGGGCAAAGCTTCAGACTTGCCAGTCTCGGCTGATACCCAGACGACCTTGGCCCCGCCTTCTGCATACAGGGCATAACCATCACCGACTGAACGCATTTCCTGCATGGTTTCAAAACTGCTGCGGCCTGCTGCACCGATGTAGGTGCAAACTTCCACCTGCCCCGGATATTTCAACGGTTTTTTGAAAGTGCAATAGGCATTGACGATAACGGGGCCGTTGCCAGCCTCGTCTGGCAGGCACCCCATCATGCTCAGCCATTCTATACGCGCCTGCTCCATATAACGGAAGTACACGGTATTGTTGACATGGCCCATGGCATCCATATCGCCCCACCTGATAGGAATGGTGACGGTATAGACCAGCTTCTTTTCCGTAACCTTATTCTCTATCATTGCACGCTCATACCGTCATCGGCTGTGACGATCGCACCATTGAGGAAACGTGATTCTTCAGCCGCCAGCAAGAGCAGCAAACCATCGAGATCTTCAGGTGTGCCAACACGTTTTCTTGGCAACATGTCGACCAGTTTTTGGCCAGCGTCTGTAGAAAAATAATCTGAATTGATTTCAGTAGAAATATAGCCAGGGCAAATCGCATTCACGTTAATGCCATACTTGCCCCACTCTACCGCCATGGCCTTGGTCATGTGTACGACCGCAGCTTTGCTCATGCAGTAAATGCCTATTTGCGGCAATACCCGCAAACCGGCAACCGAAGCGATGTTGATGATGCGATGTTGCTTTTTAGGATCACCCTTGTGGCGGGCGATCATGCGCTTGGCAGCTTCCTGCGCCACAAAGAAAGCACCACGCTGATTGGTATCCATGACATAGGCATAATCGTCGGGCGTAACATCGACCAGGCGTTGCGTGGTTGATACACCAGAGTTATTGATGAGGATATCGATAGGACCAGCCTCGGTCTCTGCATGGGCAATGGCTGATTTGATGCTGCCATAATCCGTAACATCGAGAGCAACCACGTGAGCCGCACCACCTTCAGATTCGATTTCGGCACGCAATTCTTTAAGCCTGTCTATGCGCCGCGATGCCAGCACGACTTGTGCGCCTGCCTGCGCCAGAATTTTTGCAAATCGTGCGCCAAGACCACTGGAAGCACCAGTAACCAGTGCAATCTTGCCTTCGAAATTGACTTCTATGCCATCTGACTCTCCGCAATATTTGGAATAAATTCACTAATCTATAAGACTCTATGATGACATACTGATTATGCTTGTGTTGTATGGATTTGAATTACTTGGCGATTTTTAAAGAAATTTTCCGGCTATTTTGTATGATCTTGATGCATACCAAAGTTGGCTCTGCGATAATTCTGTGTATTTTGTACATCCACAACAATAAAAATTCGAGCACACCCTCGCTTGCGCAATACATGGGTAGCAGATAACATGCTGACAGCAAATAAGCACGCTCGTTCGAAAATCTTCAGAAAGTGAAAAAAGCCATGACACAAAGCATACTTGAACAGTACGGCCCACGCGACGCAATGGAATATGACGTCGTCGTCGTCGGCGGCGGACCCGCTGGCCTGTCAGCTGCCATCAAGCTGAAGCAACTGGCCGCAGAAAAAGGCACGGAAGTCTCAGTCTGCGTACTGGAAAAAGGTGGCGAGCCTGGTGCCCATATCTTGTCTGGCGCCGTCATGGACCCAAAAGCGCTGACTGAACTCTTTCCGAACTGGAAGGGAAATGGGTGCGCCTTTAAATACAGAGGTTACTGAAGACCGTGTATTGATTTTGACTGAGAACAGCGCCTATCGCACTCCCAACTGGATGTTGCCTGCCTGCTTCGAAAATCATGGCAACTACATCGTTTCCCTGGCCAATGTTACTCGTTGGCTGGGTCAGCAGGCCGAAGCATTGGGCGTAGAGGTATTCCCTGGCTTTGCTGCAGCAGAAGTCTTGTACAACGATGATGGCTCCGTCAAAGGCGTAGCGACCGGCAATATGGGGGTAGACCGTCATGGCCAGCCCTCTTCTTCTTTCCAGCTTGGCATGGAGTTGCATGCAAAGTACACCTTATTTGCTGAAGGCGCACGCGGTCACCTGGGCAAACAAGTCATTGCCAAGTATGACTTAAATAAGGGTAAAGACCCGCAATCCTATGGCATAGGGATCAAGGAATTATGGGAAATCGATCCCAAGCAGCACAAACAAGGCCTGGTCGTGCATACGACTGGCTGGCCTTTGATGGACCAGTACAGCGGCTCTTTCCTGTATCACCTGGAAGATAATCTGGTGGCAGTTGGTTATGTGGTTGGACTTGCTTATGAAAACCCTTATCTGTCGCCTTACGAAGAATTCCAGCGCTTCAAGACCCACCCTTCAATTCGCACTTTCTTTGAAGGCGGCAAACGTGTTTCTTATGGCGCAAGAGCAATTACTGCTGGCGGTTTGCAATCACTGCCTAAACTGGTGTTCCCGGGTGGTGCATTGATAGGATGTGATGCTGGCTTCTTGAACATGAGCCGTATCAAGGGTAGCCATGCCGCAATCAAGACCGGCATGCTGGCTGCTACAGCAGCTTTTGAAGCCGTATCTGCCAACCGTCAGCATGACGAACTGAGCGCTTATTCGACCTCCTTTGAGCAATCCTGGCTGCATGAAGAGTTGTACACTGCACGCAATGTCAAAGCTTTGCTCAAGCGCGGCACTTATGGATCACCGCTGGTGTGGCTGGATCAGGTAGTATTACGCGGCAAGGCACCCTGGACTCTGCGTCACAACAAGGCAGATCATGAATGTCTTCGACCTGCTTCGGAATTTACACCTATCGTTTATCCCAAGCCAGATGGCAAACTGACTTTTGATCGTTTGTCCTCAGTCTTTATCTCGAATACCAATCATGCTGAAGACCAGCCTATTCATCTGACGTTGAAAAATGCCGATGTACCGGTATCCACTAACCTGGCAAAATTTGCCGGGCCTGAGGCACGCTACTGCCCGGCGGGTGTGTATGAATTTGTGAAGAACGAAGAAGGTGCAGACCGCTTGCAAATCAATGCGCAAAACTGCGTGCATTGCAAAACCTGCGATATCAAGGACCCAACTCAGAATATCGTCTGGGTGACGCCTGAAGGTGGCGGAGGACCAAATTATCCAAACATGTAGTCGAAGTCCTGATTAAGCTACTGCGCTGTGCGATTTTGAGCCTGCGATGCTCGTCGTACGTATGTACGACTGCGCTTCTTAACTCAAACTAACCCTGCTCGCTACGCTTACTCAGGACTTCGTGAAATGCAACATGCATTGTCTGTTTTGGACGAGATTCCAATATAAAAAGCCGCTGATCAGCGGCTTTTGTTTTAAATTCATTTATAGATTCTTTGCATCAAAATCGGCATCTACCTACCAGCGATCACCACTTGCCAGCGAGAATTTTCTCCAGCCAGAATGTACCTATGACGGTCTTCACATCAGTGATCTGACCGGATTTGATCCAGTCCATCATTTCTGGCAGTGTGGCGGTGAAGACTTCGAGGAATTCCTCCTCGTCGAGTGCGGCCTGCCCTGCTGTCAAACCCTTGGCCAGGTAGATGTCCAGATGTTCGTCTGAATAAGCGATGGCGTTGTGTATGGTGCAGACGAAAGACCAGTCGCTTGCGGAATAGCCGGTTTCTTCACGCAGCTCACGCTGGGCGCAGAGCAAGGGGTCTTCACCGGCGTCTATCTTGCCAGCCGGGAACTCAATGAAGACTTGATGCAAAGGATATCGGAACTGCTTTTCCAGCAAGATGCGGCCATCATCAAACAGGGGAATGATGACAACTGCACCAGGGTGGCGTATGTATTCGCGTGTAGCAGTCTGCCCATCAGGCAAGGTAACGACATCTTTGTCGACTTTGAGAAAACTGCCTTCATACACCAGCTCACTGCTGAGTTGTCGCTCTTGCAAATCCAGTTTAGTGGTGACTTGCTCAGCCATGATGATGTTTCAGGTAGCGAAAAACAAAGCCTGGGAAAGCCAATACCAGGAACAGACAGGCATTGATGGTATAGAATTCCCAGCGTTGCGAGAAGCGGTTGCCAGCAGCAGATTCCAGACCAAAAGCGATGGCACCGACGCAAAAGTACAGGATGATGAGCTCAAAAAGACGCAGCCACAGAGATTTTATAACTGGAGCGGATGTATCCTTCAAGCTTTGAATAAGGATCGGCTTTTCAAGCGAGCCATCGCTTGAAGAAAATACCAATCCGTTCGCACGCGGATCTGCAACTGGCAAATCAGTTGTCGGCACATCTCCCGTAGACCGGGAGAACATCGATTTAAGAAATGCGAAGCGGTGCAAAGCAATAATAGCAAAGCAGCGTTCATTCAAAAAAGGGAGGTTGGCAGCAAGCACTGCCAACACAATGATCAACCAGATCGATGCGGAATTTCCCACAGCTTACCGTATCAGTACTTAAGTGTATTTGAGATGGCATTCACGCAGGCCGTCATCAAAGAGCCTGGCATGATACCCAAGACCAGGACGAGTAAGCCATTCACGCTCAAGACCATACGCATGTCAGGGCTGGCGACGATAGGACTATGGTCCAGCGGTTCATCAAAGTACATTAGCTTGACGACGCGCAGATAATAGAAAGTACCAATCAGTGAGAACAGTACGGCAACTATGGCCAACCACAATTTTCCGGTGGACAAAACTGCTTCCAGGACGGACAGCTTGGCGTAGAAACCCATCATCGGTGGAATACCAGCCAGAGAGAACATCAGCAACAACATGACAAATGCGAACCAGGGGCTGCGCTTGTTCAAGCCCTTCAAATCTTCGAGGTTCTCTGCTTCAAAGCCTGAGCGTGCCAACAACATAATGACGCCAAAAGTGCCCAGCGTTGTCAATACGTAGGTGATGCTATAGAACATGGATGAGCTGTAAGCATCAACTGCCAGCGAAGAATCACCATTTGCCACGCCGGACAAGAGGCCCAGCAGCATGAAACCCATTTGCGAAATGGTGGAGTATGCCAGCATACGCTTCAGATTGGTTTGCGCAATCGCCGTCAGGTTACCTATCGCCATCGACAAGACTGCCAGCACCACCAGCATTTGCTGCCAATCAACCGCCAATGGAAACAAGCCTTCGACCAGCAAACGGAAAGTGATTGCAAATGCGGCCAGCTTGGGTGCACCGCCCAATAGTAAAGTTACAGCCGTAGGTGCACCATGATAAACGTCGGGAACCCACATATGGAAAGGCACAACGCCCAGCTTAAAGGCCAGACCAGCAACCAGGAAAACAATACCGAATACCAAGATAGTTTTGTTAGCTGTAGCCGTGGCTGTCACCTTCACTACTTCACTCAATTGCAGCGAACCAGTAGCGCCGTACAACATGGAGATGCCGTACAACATGAAACCGGAAGCCAGTGCACCGAGAATGAAGTACTTCATTGCTGCTTCAGTAGACACTGTGTGATTACGACGCAAGGCAACCAGTGCATACAGAGAAAGGGACATCAATTCCAGACCCAGGTAAATCACCAGGAAGTTATTACCGGAAATCATCACCATCTGGCCGAGCAAGGCAAACAGAGCCAATACATAGTATTCACCACCCAGATGCGTATTCGTCATGGCGCGGTCACTGACGTATTGACGCGAATAAATCAGGGTAACGCCGACGGCGATATAAGAAAACAATTTCAACAGCACTGACATTGGGTCAGAAACAAACATATTATTACTGACGTATTCCGACTTCACCGTATCAGCGAATGCCACAGTCAAGACACCACAGATCGTCACTGCGATTATGCTGAGTGCATAAGTCACATTGCGTTTGCTGTCTGGCAAAAACATATCTATAAGCAAGATGGCACAAATGGCCAGCAGCAAAAAGATTTCAGGAAAAAGTGGTATCAGGTTCATATTATTCATTTTTTACTAGCATTGATCTGCTGCCACAACGGCCCGAAACAGACTGTCGTGGCTTGCGTATCCAAATTCCCGGTCAAGGTGTCAGCTTAGGGACTGCCACATGTTTTAACAGATCAGCTACCGAGACCTGCATTGCATCTGTAAATGGAGCCGGATACAAACCCATCACCAGCACCGCAATCGCCAACACACCCAGCATAAAGAATTCACGTTTATTCAGGTCACTCAGATGGGCCACATGTTCATTCGTGATATTACCGAACACTACACGCTTGACCATCCACAAGGAGTAGGCTGCGCCAAATATCAGGGCTGTCGCTGCCAGCATGCCTATCCAAAAATTGAACTGTACTGCACCCAGTATCACCATGAACTCACCAACGAAACCGGATGTTGCCGGCAAGCCGCAGTTAGCCATGGTGAACAGCACGAACAAGGCGGCAAACTTGGGCATGGTATGAACCACACCGCCGTAGTCAGCAATTTCGCGGGAATGTACGCGGTCATACAAGACACCGATACACAGGAACATCGCGCCAGAGATAAAACCGTGAGAAATCATTTGTACGATAGCGCCCTGCACCGACATGTCGTTGAACATGAAGAAACCCAGAGTCACGAAGCCCATGTGGGCAATCGAAGAATATGCCACTAGCTTTTTCATGTCCTTTTGCACCAACGCTACCAGGCCGATATAAATCACGGCAATCAGCGACAGCGTGATCATGAAACCTGCCATGTAATGGCTGGCGTCAGGGGCGATAGGCAGCGAGAAACGCAGGAAGCCATAAGCCCCCAGTTTCAGCATGATTGCGGCCAACACAACTGAACCACCAGTAGGCGCTTCAACGTGAGCATCTGGCAACCAGGTATGCACCGGCCACATTGGAACCTTGACTGCGAACGCCATCAGGAAGGCGCAGAAAATCATGATCTGGGTAGTCAAAGGCAAAGGCAATTTGTGCCATACCAAGATATCAAAGGAATGACCGGCTTTCAGGTACAGATAAATGATGGCAATCAGCGTCAGCAAGGAACCCATCAAGGTGTACAGGAAAAACTTGAATGCAGCATAGACGCGATTCGGTCCACCCCAGACACCAACGATGATGTACATGGGGATCAGCGTGGCTTCGAAGAAGACATAGAACAACATGCCATCAGTTGCGCAGAACACGCCTATCATCAAACCGGATAAAATCAGGAAAGCACCCATGTACTGGGAAACTTGCTTTTCTATGACTTCCCAGGCGGCTATTACCACGATCACAGTGATAAAGGCAGTCAAAGGCACGAGCCACAAAGAGATACCGTCGATACCCAGTGAATAAAACACATTGAAGCGCTCTATCCAGGCGTGTTTTTCAACAAACTGCATGCCATGAGCTGCATTGTCAAAAAGTTTAATCAATGGCAGCGTCACAATGAAGCTGCAGATGGAGCCGATCAGGGCAACACCGCGCACCAAAGCGGGATTATCATCGCGACCAAAGGCCAGTATGAAGATACCGAAAACAATCGGTAACCAAATCGCGAGGCTAAGTAGAGTAGAAGTTGACTGCATAATAATTATCTTTTTATAGCCGTGGTCACTTATTTAGCAAAGGGAAACAGCACTGTGTAAGCCAGGAAACCCATTACGCCGAGTATCATCACAAATGCATAGTGATAGATATAACCACTCTGCAAATGACGTATCAGTTTGGAAACCCAGCCAACCAGTTTCGCGCTGCCGTTAACTACCAGGCCATCAATCAGGCCTTTGTCACCGATGTTCCACAACCCTGCACCAAGTACGCGAGCACCACCAGCGAATACGATCTCATTAAAACGATCCAGGTAGTATTTATTCTCAAGTAAGGTGTACAGAGGGCTGACGGCTTTCTTGATGGCAGCAGGAATACCTGGCTTGACCATGTAGAACACATAGGCAGTCACAACACCCGCTACTGCCAGCCAGAATGGCGCAGTCGTGAATGAGTGCAAGCCCATGGCGCCAGCATCGTGGAACTCTTCCTTGAGCACTTTCATTGCGTGATGTGCATCATTGACAAAAATAACTCCATCGAAAAAGCTACCGTACAACATAGGTTTGATAGCAATGGCACCGATAACTAGCGAAGGAACCGCCAACAAAACCAAAGGCAACCAGACTACCATCGGAGACTCATGTGGTTTTTGACCAGGAGCCAGACCATGGTGGTGATCGTCATGATGGTCATCAGCAGCATGGTGGTCGTCATGTGCATGTGCCTTTCCAAAGTTTTCCTTGCCATGGAAGACCAGGAAATACATGCGGAAGGAATAGAAAGCCGTGACAAACACGCCCGCAAGTACAGCAAACTGAGCAAAACCTGCCCCAGGCAAATTGCTGAGCTGCACTGCTTCGATAATACTGTCCTTGGAATAGAAACCGGACAGGAAAGGTGTGCCTATCAATGCAAGGGAACCAATCAGGGAAGTCAGCCAGGTGATACGCATGTACTTCCACAAGCCACCCATGTTACGGATGTCCTGATCATGGTGCATACCGATAATCACGGAACCGGCACCAAGGAACAACAGCGCTTTAAAGAAAGCATGTGTCATCAGATGGAATACCGCCACCGAGTAGGCAGAAGCACCCAGTGCCACTGTCATGTAACCCAGTTGCGACAGTGTGGAGTACGCTACCACACGTTTGATATCGTTCTGGATAATGCCCATGAAACCCATGAACAGCGCAGTAATCGCACCAATGACCAGGATGAAGGACAAAGCCGTGTCAGACAACTCAAACAATGGCGACATGCGCGCTACCATGAAGATACCTGCAGTCACCATCGTCGCTGCGTGGATAAGTGCAGAAATCGGGGTTGGACCTTCCATAGAGTCTGGCAACCAGACATGCAGAGGGAACTGTGCAGATTTACCCATGGCACCAATGAACAGGCAAATACAGGCAACTGTAATCAACATCCAGTTGGTATGGGGCAACAGCATGGCTGCCAATTCATTTTTCTTGGCGAATACTTCGACATAATTCATGGAGCCAGCATTTGCTACCAGCAAGCCGATACCGAGAATGAAACCAAAGTCACCGACACGGTTGACCAGGAAGGCCTTCATGTTGGCGTAAATAGCCGTCGGTTTGGTGTACCAGAAACCGATGAGCAAATAAGAAACCAGACCCACCGCTTCCCAGCCAAAGAACAATTGGAGGAAGTTGTTGCTCATGACCAGCATCAGCGTGGCGAAGGTGAACAAGGAGATATACGAGAAGAAACGGTTATAGCCCTCGTCTTCGGCCATATAGCCTATGGTGTAGATATGCACCATCAGCGACACAAAGGTCACGACGCACATCATCATTGCCGTCAGGTTATCGACCATGAAGCCGACTTCCAGCTTCATGTTACCAACCTTCATCCATTGATATAAGGTCGCGTTATAAGTCTCAGCGCCACCCATCAAGGCAGACAAGGTCATACAAGAAATGATCAATGCAATCAGCACACCAAGTATGGTCACTGTATGCGAGACCTTACGGCCAACCACATTGCCGAAAAACTTCGTTCCTAGCAAGCCTGCAATAGCAGACCCTACCAGGGGCGCCAGTGGTACTGCCAATAATAATTGTGGGTTAAGTTGCCCCGCCATGATGACCCTTTGTTAGCTTTATTACTTTTCTAAATCGCCAGCGTATACCGGAATGCCGTGAATCACGACATTCCGCACCATTAACCTTATTAACCTTTTAATGCATCCAGATCTTCGACATTGATAGTGTCCAGATTACGGAACAAGACCACCAGTATCGCCAGACCTATTGCTGACTCAGCAGCAGCAACGGTAAGGATAAAGAATACAAATACCTGCCCTGCCGCATCACCCAGGTAATGGGAGAATGCGATGAAATTGATATTCACAGCCAGCAACATCAATTCAATCGCCATCAGCAAGACGATGATGTTTTTACGATTGAGGAAAATACCGACGATGGAAATCGCAAACAGGATTGCGCCCAAAATCAGGTAGTGCGTTAAACTCAAAGTCAAAGCCATTTAAGCTTCCTCCTGCTTTACAGTTGCTGCCGCAGCAGTTGCATTATTCTCAGCGCGCTCGGATTCAGCTTTCATGCTGACGATGCGGATACGGTCCTTGGCTTTCACTTTAACTGCCGCTGCCGGGTCAAAATACTTGCTGTCTTTACGACGACGCAAAGTCAATGCAACCGCGGCAATGATAGCCAGCAACAAAATGGCTGCAGCTACTTCAAAAGCCAATTGATAATTCGTGAAAATCTCTATACCCAGATACTTGGTATCACCTATCTTGTCAGCCGCAGCTGGAACATGATTGTCTGGACGCAGGAAACCACGCCACAACACTGCCGCCATTTCAAGAACGATCACGCCACCAACAACAGCTGCCAGTGGAAAATGGCTCCAGAACCCTTCCCTGAGTTTGTCCAGATTAATATCCAGCATCATCACCACAAACAGGAACAGCACCATAACCGCGCCGACATATACCAGCACCAGGACGATGGCCAGGAATTCGGCCTTCAGCAACATCCAGATACCAGCGGCACTGAAAAAGGTCAGGACAAGGAACAAGGCTGCATGCACAGGATTACGTGCAGAAATGACCTGGATCGCAGCGATTATCATGATCGCCGAGAAAACATAAAATAAAACGGTAGTAAATTCCATATCGAACCAGATCCAGTTAGCGGTATGTGGCATCAGCGGCACGTGCTGCTGCAATTTGTGTCTCGTAACGATCACCTACGGCCAGCAGCATCTCTTTGGTGAAATACAGATCGCCGCGTTTTTCACCGTGATACTCCAACACATGGGTTTCCACGATGGAATCAACCGGGCAAGACTCTTCGCAGAAACCGCAGAAGATGCACTTGGTCAGGTCAATGTCATAACGGGTAGTACGGCGAGTACCGTCAGCACGCTGATCAGATTCGATCGTAATCGCCATTGCCGGGCACACAGCTTCACACAATTTACAAGCGATGCAACGCTCTTCCCCATTCGGGTAGCGACGCAGGGCGTGCAGACCACGGAAACGTGGTGACTGCGGTGTTTTTTCCTCAGGAAATTGCACCGTAATCTTGCGGGCAAACATATAGCGGCCTGTCAGGGCCAGGCCCTTGATCAGTTCACGCAGCATCAGGCTGCCAAAAAAATCCTTGATTGCTTCCATTTTTTTAGCCTCTTACTTCCAAATATTCCATGGAGATTGTATCCATGCAGCGACGATCACCAGATATACCAGAGTCATCGGGATAAATACCTTCCAGCCCAAGCGCATGATCTGGTCATATCGATAGCGTGGGAAGGATGCGCGCGCCCATATAAACATGGAAACTACAACAAAAGTCTTGATGCCAAGCCAGATCCAGCCAGGAATAAAATCCAGGAAGCTGAACGGTGCAGACCAGCCGCCGAGGAACATCAGGGATGCCATGGCAGAGTTCAAAATCATGTTGGCATATTCAGCCAGGAAGAACATGGCGAAAGACATACCAGAGTATTCAACCATGTGACCAGCAACGATCTCAGATTCACCCTCAACTACGTCAAACGGATGACGGTTGGTTTCAGCAATACCAGAAATCACATACACCACGAACATAGGCAACAATGGCAACCAGTTCCAGGAGAACAGGTTGAAACCATGGCTGGCAGCAAAGCCTGTAGTTTGCGCATTGACGATATCAGTCATGTTCAAACTGCCCGATACCATCAGTACGATGACCAGTACGAAGCCCATGGCGATTTCATACGACACCATCTGTGCAGATGCACGCATGGCACCAAGGAAAGCATACTTGGAGTTGGATGCCCAACCGGCGATGATGATGCCGTAGACTTCCATCGAGGTGATTGCCGTGATCAACAACAAACCTGCATTGACGTTTGCCAGGACAGTTTCAGGGCCAAAAGGTATCACCGACCAGGCTGCCAGCGCAGGCATGATGGTCATAATAGGTGCCAGCACGAACAAGACTTTATTTGCCTTGGCCGGGATGATGATTTCTTTAAGCAGCAATTTCAACGCATCGGCGATAGGTTGCGGCAAACCTGCAGGACCTACACGATTCGGGCCAAGACGAATGTGCATCCAGCCTATCATCTTGCGTTCCCACAAGGTCAGGTAGGCTACGCAACCCATTACTGGCAAAGTAATGCAAACGATCTTGATCAGTGTCCACAATGGCAACCACAAGGCGCCAAGGTAGTGCTGACCCAATTCTTGGATAGAGAGCAGCAAATTCATTATGCACGCTCCAGTTTGATGGCACCGAACATGCCGTCCAGATTACTTGTCAGGCTATGGCCTGCAGCAATCCTGACTACATTATCAGGCAAAGATTTATCGATTCCAACAGGGATCAGGGTAGAACCTGTCTTGCTCAGTCTGACCATGTCACCTTCGGCGATACCGAGTTTGCTGGCATCAGCAGAGCTGATCCATGCTTGCGGTGCGCGTGCATCGGCTGTCAGTTGCAGAGACTCTGCACGGCGTACGATCGCATCTGTGCTGTAAATGCCAACATCCGCAATACGCTCCATGCCTGCAGCAGCATTGGTAGAAACCACTGGAGCCAGTTTGGCCAGGTTATTCAATTGCGTCGTCAGGTCAGCTTGCGTCAATACTGTTGCACGCACCGCTTCTGCTGTTTCAAAATCAAAGTTTTCCAGGCCCAGCAAATTACCAAGTACGCGCAAGACTTTCCAAGCCGGACGGGTATCACCAAGAGGTTTGACAACACCGTGGAAACTTTGTGCACGGCCTTCGCAGTTCACGAAAGTACCAGATGTTTCAGTGTATGGAGAAACTGGCAGCAAGACGTCCGCATATTCAGCGCCATGTTTAAATGGTGACATGACGACGACCATTTCAGCATTATTCAATGCTGCTTTGGCTTGTACCGGATGTGCGCTGTCAAGCAAAGGCTCGGCGTGCAAAACGATGTAGGCTTTTTTGGCTTCCGTGAATACTGGCTTGGCATTATTGGCAGGAATGGCATTTGCTAGGTAGCCACCAACTGTGTTTGCTGCTTCTGTCAGGTAACCAAATTCGCTACCTGCGTTTTCTGCTATCCATTGTGCCAGCGCATGCAATTGCGATGCATCTGGATGGTAAGACGCTGTGTTGCCCAGGAATACGCCTGCATTGCCAGCCAGCAGGCTAGCCGCAATTGCTTCCGCTTTGGCAGATGCCTGCACTGTTTCGAAACCAGCTGGCTTGGTGATTTCTTTTTTAGCTGCGATAGCAACCGCAACCTCTGCCAGGAAGGCTGTCCATAGCGATGGTGCGACGACTGCATTGTTTGCCAGTTTGATCAGCAATTCATCATTCGTTGCGTTCAGGATGCTGAGCTTGGCACCCATTTTTACGGATTGACGCAGACGCGCTGCCAGCAAAGGATGGTCTTTACGCAGGAAAGAACCAATCACGAAAACATTTTTCAACTGACCAAACCTGGCGATGCTGGTGCCCAGCCAAGGCTTGACAGAAGAATTCAAAGTGAAGTCAGACTGGCGCAGACGGAAATCAATATTGTCTGAACCCAGACCACGGACCACGCGTTGCAACAACGCCAGTTCTTCCAGAGTGGAGCTAGGTGCAGCAACAGCGGCGATAGCATCAGCACCATGCTCATGCTTGACGTTACGCAAACCATGCGCGACGTATTCGAGCGCTGTTTGCCAGTCAGTTTCCTGCCATTGACCGCCCTGCTTGATCATGGGCTTGGTCAGGCGTTCGGTACTATTCAGTGCTTCATAAGAGAAACGGTCTTTATCAGAAATCCAGCATTCATTGATTTCTTCATTTTCCAGAGGCACTACACGCATGACCTTGTTGTTCTTGACCTGAACAATCAGGTTGGAACCCAGGCCATCATGGGCGCTGACCGATTTACGACGTGACAGTTCCCAGGTGCGGGCAGAATAACGGAAAGGCTTGGATGTCAGTGCGCCTACTGGACACAGATCGATCATATTGCCTGACAGTTCAGAATCAACCGTTTTGCCGACGAAGGAAGTGATTTCAGAATGTTCGCCACGGTTGAGCATGCCCAACTCCATGACACCAGCGATTTCCTGGCCGAAACGTACGCAACGCGTGCAGTGTATGCAACGGCTCATTTCTTCCATGGATACCAGTGGACCTACGTCCTTGTGGAATACCACGCGTTTTTCTTCTTCGTAACGGGATGCAGTGCCACCATAACCAACAGCCAGATCCTGCAACTGGCATTCACCGCCTTGATCGCAGATAGGACAATCCAGTGGGTGATTAATGAGTAAAAATTCCATCACTGCTTTTTGTGCTTTTACTGCCTTGTCGCTGGAAGAACGGACGATCATGCCCGCTGTCACAGGTGTGGCGCACGCAGGCAAAGGCTTCGGTGCTTTTTCAACCTCGACCAGACACATGCGGCAGTTTGCCGCAATAGATAATTTTTTGTGATAGCAAAAGTGCGGGATGTAGGTGCCAAGTTTATTGGCAGCGTCCATCACCATACTGCCCTCTTGGACTTCGACTTTTTTGCCGTCTATTTCGATTTCAACCATGGTCTACTCTAAGTGTGCTAACCGAAGCTGGCTTACATGTAAGTGGGCACCAAGCAATGCTTATGCTCGATGTGATATTCAAATTCTTCGCGGAAATTCTTGATCATTGCGCGTACAGGCATCGCAGCTGCATCGCCCAGAGCGCAAATCGTTTTGCCCTGAATATTGTCAGCGATGGAGTTCAGCATATCCAAATCATCCGGACGGCCATGACCATGTTCTATCCTGTGTACCATGCGATACAACCAGCCGGTTCCTTCACGGCAAGGTGTGCACTGACCACAAGATTCTTCAAAATAGAAATAAGACAGGCGCAACAGTGATTTCACCATGCAGCGTGTTTCATCCATGACGATGACGGCACCAGAACCCAGCATGGACCCAGCCTTGGCGATGGAGTCATAGTCCATGTCAGTCGCCATCATGACTTCACCAGTCAATACCGGCATGGATGAGCCACCAGGAATAACTGCCTTGATTTTTTTACCGTCACGCATGCCGCCAGCCAGTTCCAGTAAGGTGGCAAACGGTGTGCCCATAGGCACCTCATAATTACCTGGCTTTGCGACGTCGCCAGACATGGAAAAAATCTTGGTGCCGCCATTATTTGGCTTGCCCAGCGCAGCGTATTTTTCACCGCCCATGGCAAACACAAAAGGCACAGCTGCAAAAGTCTCAGTGTTATTGATCGTGGTTGGCTTACCATACAAACCAAAGCTTGCAGGGAAAGGCGGCTTGAAGCGTGGCTGCCCTTTCTTGCCTTCCAGCGATTCCAGCAAGGCTGTTTCTTCGCCGCAGATATAGGCACCGTAGCCATGGAAAGCATGCAACTGAAAGTTGAATTCAGAACCGGCAATCTTGTCGCCCAGCATACTGGCGGCACGTGCTTCTTCCAGCGCTTCTTCGAAACGGTCATAGTCGGCAAAAATTTCGCCGTGAATGTAGTTGTAACCCACCGTGATACCCATGGCGTAAGCACCTATGGCCATCCCTTCAATCAGAGCGTGCGGGTTATAACGAATGATGTCACGGTCCTTGAATGTACCAGGCTCGCCCTCATCTGTATTGCAGACCAGATATTTTTGACCAGGAAATTGACGCGGCATGAAGCTCCACTTCAAACCAGTAGGAAAACCCGCACCACCGCGGCCACGCAATGAAGATGCCTTCAACTCAGCAATCACTTGCTCAGGAGGGATTTTTTCATTAAGTATACGCTTCAAAGATTCATAGCCACCACGTGCTACGTAATCTTGCAGATGCCAGTTTTTACCATCCAGGCCAGCCAATATCAAAGGCTTAATATGGCGATTATGCAGACTCGTCATTATTTAACCTCTTTCAATTCATTGACCAGACCGTCAATTTTTTCATTCGACATGAAGCTGCACATACGCTTGTTGTTGACCAGCATCACAGGCGCATCACCGCAGGCACCCATGCACTCTCCCTCAACCAGGGTGAACTGGCCATCGGCCGTGGTTTCCCTGTAATCAATACCGAGTTTTTGCTTCAGGTGATGTGCAGCACGTTCACCACCAGACAAGGCGCAAGGCAGATTGGTACAGACCGAAATCTTGAACTTGCCCACCGGTTTGGTGTTGTACATATTGTAGAAAGTCGCTACTTCCTGCACTGCAACCGCCGGCATGCCGATGTAGTCAGCCAGGGTCTGCATGACTTCTGGAGACACCCAGCCAGTTTCATCCTGGGCAATAGCCAATGCGGCCATCACAGCGGACTGGCGCTGGTCAGCCGGGAACTTTGCAAGTTCACGATCAATTTTTTTAAATGCCTGCTCTGATAACACCATAGCTAATGCCTCGATTCGACGCCCTCAGGACGCCGCTTTATCTGTCAATCTCACCAAACACAATATCCTGAGTACCGATGATCGTTACCGCATCAGCAATCATGTGACCTTTTGCCATCTCATCCAAACCCTGCAAATGCGCGAAACCTGGCGCACGGATTTTCAGACGATAAGGCTTGTTAGCACCATCGGACATCAAATAGATACCAAACTCGCCTTTAGGATGCTCAACTGCGGCATACGCTTCGCCAGCAGGAACATGAAAACCTTCGGTGAACAGTTTGAAGTGATGGATGAGTTCTTCCATATTCGACTTCATGTTCACGCGATGTGGCGGCGCAACCTTGTGGTTATCAGTAATCACCGGACCCTGGTTATTTCTCAGCCATTCAACGCATTGCTTGATAATACGGTTTGACTGGCGCATTTCTTCCACGCGCACCAGATAACGATCATAACTATCGCCATTGACGCCAACCGGAATATCAAAATCCAGCAAGTCATACACTTCATATGGCTGCTTCTTGCGCAAATCCCACTCTATACCGGAACCACGCAACATGGGACCACTAAAGCCCATGGCCATGGCGCGCTCAGGCGACACCACACCTATACCAACCAGACGCTGTTTCCATATACGGTTGTCGGTCAACAGTGTTTCGTATTCGTCGACATATTTCGGAAAACGGTTGGTGAAGTCTTCAATGAAATCCAACAGGGAACCCTGGCGGTTTTCATTCAGCAACTTCATCGCTTTTTCATTCTTCAAAGCCGATGTCGTAAATTGCGGCATTTGATCGGGCAAGTCACGATAGACACCGCCCGGACGATAGTAAGCCGCATGCAAACGCGCGCCTGAGACTGCTTCATAGCAATCCATCAGGTCTTCACGCTCACGGAAAGCGTACAGGAATACCGCCATCGCCCCCACGTCCAGCGCATGCGCGCCTATCCATAGTAAGTGATTCAGCAGACGCGTAATTTCATCAAACATGACGCGGATGTACTGTGCGCGCAATGGCACTTCCAGACCTAGCATCTTTTCTATGGCCATGACATAGGCATGCTCATTGGCCATCATGGATACATAATCCAGCCTATCCATGTAAGGCACGGATTGCAGGAAAGTTTTTTGCTCTGCCAGCTTTTCGGTCGCACGATGCAGGAGACCAATATGCGGATCTGCACGCTGTATCACTTCACCATCAAGCTCCAGCACCAGGCGCAACACACCGTGCGCAGCAGGATGCTGAGGACCAAAGTTCAGAGTGTAATTCTTAATCTCAGCCATTATTTCATCCCGTAATTTTCTTCACGAATCACACGCGGCACATTTTCGCGTGGTTCTATCGTGACAGGCTGGTAAACGACGCGCTTTTGATCTGCGTCATAGCGCATTTCAACATAGCCGGAAACTGGAAAGTCTTTACGGAAGGGATGGCCGATAAAACCATAGTCAGTCAAAATACGGCGCAAGTCATTGTGACCATCGAACAGGATACCGAACAGGTCAAATGCTTCACGCTCATACCAGTTGGCCGCATTCCAGATATCAATCAGCGAAGGCACGACTGGCATTTCATCATCCGGCGCAAACACACGTACGCGCAAACGCCAGTTATGCTTAATCGACAGTAAATGTGAAACGGTAGCATAACGCGCACCCTCCCACAAACCATCTCCGTAGGTAGAATAATCAACACCACACAGGTCGATCAATTCTTCAAAACTGGTCTCCGCATGATCACGCAAAGAACGCATCACATCCAGATAAGCAGTTGCAGAAACCACGATGGTGATTTCACCAAGCGCATTCTTCAAGTCCAGAATACGCTCACCCAAGACATTCTTTACTGCTGCCTCAAGGTTTTCCAGTTTGGTAGTCATAATTTATTATTGCCCCAGCGATCGCGCGATTAACGAGCAATGGTATTGGTACGTTTGATCTTGTTTTGCAACTGTATGATGCCGTACATCAGTGCTTCTGCAGTTGGCGGGCAACCTGGCACGTAAATATCAACAGGCACAATACGGTCACAGCCACGAACCACAGAATACGAATAATGGTAGTAACCACCACCATTGGCGCAAGAACCCATGGAAATAACCCAGCGCGGCTCTGCCATCTGGTCATATACCTTACGCAAAGCAGGCGCCATTTTATTGCACAGCGTGCCGGCAACAATCATGACATCAGACTGACGCGGAGATGGACGAAACACCACACCAAAGCGATCGAGATCATAGCGAGATGCACCAGCATGCATCATCTCAACCGCACAACAGGCCAGACCAAAAGTCATGGGCCACATGGAGCCGGTACGCGTCCAGTTAATCAGTTTATCGGCTGTTGTCGTAACAAAGCCTTCGTTCAATACACCTTCAATTGACATAATCCATCACTCCCAATCAAGAGCGCCTTTTTTCCAGATGTACCAAAATCCAACAGCAAATTCCAGCACGAAGCCGAGCATTATCAGGAAACCTGTCCAACCCAGGTCACGCATTGCAACACCCCAAGGGAAAAAGAATGCCGTTTCCAGATCGAACAAAATAAACAAAATCGCCACCAAATAGTAGCGCACGTCAAACTTCATGCGCGCATCTTCAAAGGCCTCAAACCCGCATTCGTAAGCAGAATTTTTTTGTGAATCTGGTTTATAGGGAGCAAGAACACGCCCCAAGACTTGCGGCACCACACCAACAGCGATACCAACCAGAATAAAGAGAAGAACTGGGAAATAATTTTCGAGGTTCACGTTAGGCTACCTGTAATTGAATGCCAGATTGAAGCAAGCTATTTCCTAAAACCAAGCACAAGAAACAACTGCTTCCTCGACTGAGCCAGCAAAGAAAACTGACTCTATTTTTATTGGTGCCGACGACGAGACTCGAACTCGTACAGCTTTCGCCACTACCCCCTCAAGATAGCGTGTCTACCAATTTCACCACGTCGGCCTAAGCCCAGCATTCTACTATGTATAGCCCCATTGTTCAACGCGCAATTGCAGCAATTCAATGTTTTTTGCTGAGCAAGATCAATTTATTTTGGAATCTGACCAGCTTGACCAGCGGAGGAAGCTGGAGCAGATGTTGCAGTTGCAGCAGAAGCCGCTGCAGAGCCGGATGCTGGCGCACTTGTAGCAGCGTTAGCAGCAGGCTGAACGACAGTTACACCCTCCATCACGCCACCAGAAGGTTTGCGACCAGTAGTACTAAATATTGCCAAACCAAGTGTTGCCGCGAAAAATATTGCAGCAGCTACCCCTGTGGCTCTGGACATGAAATTGGATGAACCAGTTGCACCAAACAGGCTACCGGAAGCACCCGAACCAAAAGAGGCACCCATGTCAGCACCTTTGCCGTGCTGCAACAAAACCAGAGCAATAATTGCCAATGAAGACAGAATCTGAACAACAATGACCAACGTGTGTAAAGTTTGCATTCAAAACATCCAAGTAAAAATTAAGTATTACAATAAATCAATTAACTAGCTGCGATAATTGCAAGAAAATCTTGCGATTTCAGTGCAGCCCCGCCAATCAAACCACCATCAATATCGGGCATTGCCAACAACTCTTTGGCATTTTCCGGCTTCATGCTACCACCATACAAAATCTGTACTGTTTCTGCCGCACCAGCATCACGCGCAGCCACCTGCTGACGCAGGAAATGATGCACTTCCTGTGCCATTTCAGGCGTCGCTGTTTTACCTGTACCTATGGCCCAGACGGGCTCGTAGGCAATCACCAGGCCATCCAGACTATCCAGCACATCCAGCACATCCAGCACGGCATTCAGTTGCGCCGCCACGACCGCATTAGTCTGACCGGTTTCGCGCTGCTCCAGGGTTTCACCGACGCAGACTATCGGCAAGACACCATGCTTCAGCAATTGCTGCGCCTTGTGCGCTACCAACTCATTTGTTTCAGCATGATAAGCACGGCGCTCGGAATGCCCGACAATCGCATATTTGCATGCGCAATCCTGCAACATGGAGGCAGAAATTTCACCTGTGTACGCACCATGCTCATGCACAGATACATCTTGCGCACCCCATGAAACAACTGTACCACCCAACACTTCGGCACATTGCGCGAAATACGGCGCAGGAGCACACACCAGCACATCACATTGCAAACTGGCAGGCAAACCCGCCTTGATTTCAGACAATAATGAACGGTTGGCAGCAAAACCACCATTCATTTTCCAGTTACCGGCTATTAAGGTGCGTCGCATAGTGAGCCAAAATATAAATAACCGTCTATTGTAGCCTTCGCAGCAGACAGGGTCAAACCAGCAAGACCAGTTTTACATGAAGATTTGCTTCAAAGACATAATTACATCAGATATATGAGTAATATGACATCACAAAACATCATCACACCGGCTATCTGCAAAAAACACACGCGAAGCCAAAACTGCAAACTCAATCCAGCGTCAACATGATTTTACCTATATACAAACCCTCTTCCATCATGGCATGGGCTTGCGCAGCCTGTTCCAGCGGGAAAGTTTGATGTATCACTGGCACTATTTGCTTCGTCGCCAGCAAGGGCCAGACACGCTCCTGCAATTCAGCAGCAATTTTTGCCTTGAAAGCAACAGAACGTGGTCGCAAAGTCGATCCTGTTACAGTCAGACGCCTGCGCAAGACCTGCCCCAGATCAAGCTCAGCCGAATTGCCACCAAGCAGGGCAATAATAGCCAGCCTGCCATCATCTGCCAGGCAATTGATTTCTTTCGGCACATAAGATCCAGCAACCATGTCCAGGATGACATCGATGCCCTTACCTGTCGTCAACTCCTTGACGACTTCGACGAAATTTTCAGTCTTATAATTGATACCGCGCTCAGCACCCAATCTTTCAGTCGCCCGGCATTTTTCATCCGATCCAGCCGTGGCAAAAACCCTGTGTCCTAATGCCCGGGCAATCTGGATTGCTGCCACACCTATGCCTGAAGTACCGCCCTGCACCAGAAAACTTTCGCCAGGCGACAAATGCGCACGCTGGAATACGTTACTCCAGACCGTAAAATAGGTTTCTGGCAGCGAGGCTGCCTCTATCATGGACAGGCCCGCTGGCGCCTTCAGGCACTGGCCCACAGGTGCTAGGCAATACTCCGCATACCCCCCACCCTGCACTAGCGCACAAACCTGGTCACCCAGCTCAAAACCACTACCCTGCACATCACCACCAACCACCTCACCCGCCACTTCCAGCCCAGGCAAATCAGAAGCCCCTGGTGGCACAGGATAAAAACCAAGACGCTGCAAGACATCAGGGCGATTCACGCCTGCTGCCGCAACCTTGATCAATAGCTCGCCAGCACCCGGCACTGGCAAGGGCCTGCTGCATATTTGCAAGACTTCAGGTTTGCCGTATTGGGTAATTTCAATTGCGCGCATTTCAGTTTTCATCTTCAACCTTTGTATGGGTCCAGCGATACCATCCGCAATTGTAAGCCAATAAAAAAACGCCCGTGCAAGACGGGCGTTTTTCAACTCATTCAGCCCGAAGGCCACATAAATTTATTACTACTGTTGCTGCTGTTGCTGTTGCTGTTGCTGTTGCTGCGGCTGAGCTTGCGCCTCAGACTCAGAAGCAGCTGCTTTCATCGACAACTTGAAGCGGCCACGGTCATCAGTTTCCAGCACTTTTACACGCACTTGCTGACCTTCTTTAAGATAGTCAGCAACAGCATTCACACGCTCATTGGCGATCTGGCTGATGTGCAGCAAACCATCTTTACCCGGCATGATTTGTACAATCGCGCCGAAGTCCAGCAACTTCAATACTGTACCTTCGTAGATTTTGCCGACTTCAACTTCTGCCGTCAGCTCTTCGATACGACGCTTGGCTTCCTGGCCAGCTGCTGCATCAACAGAAGCGATAGTGACTACACCTTCGTCGCTGATATCGATTTGCGTGCCAGTTTCCTCTGTCAAGGCACGGATCACTGCGCCACCCTTACCGATAACATCACGGATTTTTTCAGGATTGATCTTGACAGTGATCAGGCGTGGAGCGAAGTCAGACAATTCGGATTTACCGACAGGTACGGCTTCTTGCATTTTACCCAGAATATGGATACGGCCTTCTTTAGCTTGGGCCAAAGCGACTTGCATGATTTCTTTAGTGATACCCTGAATTTTGATATCCATTTGCAGGGCTGTAATGCCTTCTGCAGTACCGGCTACTTTAAAGTCCATGTCGCCGAGGTGATCTTCATCACCCAGGATGTCAGTCAGAACAGCAAACTTGTTGCCATCTTTGATCAGGCCCATAGCGATACCGGCAACGTGCGCTTTCATTGGCACGCCAGCATCCATCAAAGCCAGGCAGCCGCCGCAGACGGAAGCCATGGAAGAAGAACCATTGGATTCTGTAATTTCAGATACCAGACGGACTGAGTAGCTGAAATCTTCCGGATCAGGCAGAGCGGCTTGCAATGCACGTTTAGCCAAACGGCCATGACCGATTTCACGACGCTTAGGCGTACCAACACGGCCTGTTTCGCCAGTAGCGAACGGAGGCATGTTGTAATGCAACATGAAGCGGTCAGAGTATTCACCCATCAGCGCATCAATTTTTTGCTCGTCACGGGCAGTACCCAGAGTGGCGATAACCAGGGCCTGAGTTTCACCGCGCGTGAACAGGGCTGTACCATGCGTACGTGGCAAAACGCCAGTGCGGATAGTGATAGGACGCACAGTGCGTGTATCACGACCATCGATACGTGGCTCGCCTTCGAGGATTTGGGAACGAACGATTTTCGCTTCCAGATCAAACAGGACATTGCCAACTTCAGATGAATCAGGAGCAGCTTCGCCTTTGGCAGTCGCTTGCTCAGCCAGTGCTGCCGAAACTGAAGAAGTTGCCGCCTTCAATTGTTCAGTACGTGCCTGTTTTTCTTTGGTTTGATAAGCAGCGCGCAACAAAGGCTCTGCTACTGCTGTGACAGCAGCAATCAATGGCTCATTTTTTGCAGCAGGTGCCCATTGCACTTCAGGTTTACCACCGTCACGTACCAGCTCATGGATCGCATCGATAACAGCCTTCATTTGCTCGTGACCGAACACAACCGCGCCCAACATGATTTCTTCAGACAATTGTTGCGCTTCAGACTCAACCATCAACACGGCTTGCTCAGTACCAGCAACAACCAGATCCAGCTCGGATTGCTTCAGTTGAGTTGCAGTTGGGTTCAATACATATTGACCATCAATATAACCAACGCGTGCAGCACCAACCGGGCCACTGAATGGGATGCCAGCAACGGAAATCGCTGCGGAAGCACCGATCATTGCAGCGATATCAGGGTCGATTTCTGGATTGACGGACAATACATGAATGATAACCTGAACTTCATTCAGATAACCTTCTGGGAACAGAGGGCGGATAGGGCGATCGATCAAACGGGAAGTCAGTGTTTCTTTTTCTGATGGACGACCTTCACGCTTGAAGAAACCGCCTGGAATACGACCGGCAGCGTAAGTTTTTTCCATGTAATCCACGGTCAGAGGAAAGAAATCCTGACCTGGCTTTGCATCTTTCTTGGCGACGACGGTTGCCAGTACAACGGTATCTTCTATGGATACCAGGACTGCACCCGATGCCTGGCGAGCGATTTCGCCGGTTTCCAGTGTTACCTGGTGCTGACCATATTGGAAGGTTTTAGTAATTTTATTAAACACAATGTGTCCTTTCTATTTGCCGACAGATTTTCAGGCGCTGTCGTTCACCTCACCACGAGCAATCCGCCTGGATTGCTTTTTGCCTGTTTTTCAATATTTACATCAAAAACCGGGCTAAAACTGGGTAAAACCAAAACTCTAGATGGACAAAAAGCCTGCGACAGTCAACTGACGCAGGCTTTTTGCTACAAATCTTTTGCTAAATTCAGCAAGAATTACTTACGCAAGCCGAGTTTTTCGATCAGTGAGCGATAGCGATTCAAGTCTTTACCTTTCAGGTAAGACAACAGACTCTTACGACGGTTAACCATCATGATCAAACCACGACGTGAGTGGTGATCTTTAGAGTGTGCTTTGAAGTGACCATTCAGATCATTGATACGTGCAGTCAACAGAGCAACTTGCACTTCAGGAGAGCCTGTGTCGTTTTGACCACGGGCATTGTCCGCTACGATAGCGGCTTTTGCATTTTTTTCGATAGACATGATTTTCCTTAACATGCGATAACAATAGTCGCCGTTCTTACAAAAACAGCTACAAAACCATCATTATCGTGACATAACAATCCCGCCAGAATGGCAAGACGCGTGACTATAACACCGTTTTTAGCCAGAATCAAATCTGCTTTAAATCTGGGGGTTCAGTTTTTCTGTCTTTGATTGCAATTTATTCAATGCTGACAAATAGGCTTTCGCTGAAGCAACAACGATATCAGGATCAGCGCCTACGCCATTGACAATGCGGCCAGCCTTGGATAAACGCATGGTGACTTCACCCTGCGACTGCGTACCAGTAGTGATCGCGTTCACCGAGAACAACAACAGCTCTGCCCCGCTCTGCACCTTGGAATCAATGGCATTCACAATAGCGTCAACCGGGCCATTACCATTACCCTCACAAGTCACTTCCTTGCCTTCCGAAGTAAATACGACTTTGGCGTAAGGCAATTCACCCGTTTCTGAACGCTGCGACAAAGACACATAATGGAAGGCATCATTATTATGTGCATGTTCTTCGTCAGAGACCAGGGCAAGGATATCCTCGTCGAATATGTCAGATTTACGGTCGGCCAGTTCCTTGAAGCGGGCAAAGGCGGCATTGACTTCAGTTTCCGACTCCAGTGCGATACCCAATTCTTCCAGGCGCTGTTTAAAGGCATTACGGCCAGACAATTTACCCAACACCAGTTTGTTGGCGCTCCAGCCCACATCTTCGGCACGCATGATTTCGTAGGTATCACGCGCCTTCAAGATGCCATCCTGATGGATGCCGGAAGCATGGGCAAAGGCATTTGCGCCAACGACGGCCTTATTTGGCTGCACGGCAAACCCGGTGATTTGCGATACCAGCTTAGATGCTGGCACGATCTGGCTGATATCTATACCCAGTTGCAAATCAAAATAATCCTTGCGGGTGCGAACGGCCATGACGATTTCTTCGAGCGCCGTATTACCAGCACGCTCACCCAGGCCATTGATGGTGCACTCAATCTGGCGCGCACCACCTATCATGACGCCCGCCAGGGAGTTGGCAACTGCCATACCCAGGTCATTGTGGCAATGCACAGACCAGACTGCCTTGTCGGAATTAGGAATACGTTCACGCAAAGACTTCAGCATATTGCCATAGAGCTCAGGCACGGCGTAACCGACAGTGTCGGCAAAGTTGATCGTTGTTGCACCTTCTTTGATGACTGCCTCAAGCACGCGACAGAGGAAATCCATGTCTGAACGGCTACCGTCTTCAGGGCTGAATTCCACATCATCTGTAAAGTTGCGGGCATAGCGCACGGCTTGTATGGCTTGCTCCAGCACTTGGTCCGGCGTCATGCGCAATTTCTTTTCCATATGCAAAGGAGAAGTCGCGATGAAAGTATGAATACGCTTGCGCTGCGCTGCTTGCAAGGCCTCTGCAGCACGGGCAATGTCACGGTCATTGGCGCGCGACAAAGAGCAAACCGTCGAATCCTTGATGATGGAGGCAATCGCCTTAATGGACTCAAAATCACCAGGCGACGCTGCCGCAAAACCGGCCTCAATCACATCAACCTTCATTCTTTCCAGCTGCTTGGCAATACGGATTTTTTCATCCTTGGTCATCGATGCACCGGGGGATTGCTCGCCATCGCGCAAGGTTGTGTCGAATATGATGAGTTTGTCGGCCATGTTATTGCTCCTGATATAAATTGAAGTATGAAATGTTGTAGATGTAAAACTGCAAACTGTGAATATTCTTTGGCCTACCCTTGCAAGACGCACATGGGTGGCGAGACTACTCGAATTGTGGGTATAGGGGGATTTAGCGCGTGAACGCTAGTAGAGATGCCAGCAATAGCGATAGCAAACCAGACAGGCCTGCCAGAGTGGTTTTTGCTATTGATGTAGATGCGAAGTTCATGCCAAAGACTATAAGCGCAAAGGCAGAAAAGTGCAAGAATTTATAGCGGGAAAATCCCGCTTTTATGAGGCAGAAAAGCAAGAAAGCCGCGATACATTTTCTGTATTGCGACTTCTCTCTTAAAACACCAAATTTTATCTGGCCAACATTGCTTTAGACATGCTTATTTTTCTTCATGATGCTCGACACTGGTCTGCACGATACTGACAGGCCGCCCCTTGCGCCAGCGCCACAGCAAAACGACATAACCAGACAAACCATACAGAACAAACAAACCAAACAAAACCTTGGGCGGATCACTAACCACCGCAACATAAGCCAGCACGATGAGAAAAGGTGCAATAAATGGCACTGACTTACGCAGGTTCACGTCCTTGAAACTATAGAAAGGCACATTGGTCACCATCGTCAAACCAGCTAACAAGGTGATACTCCAGGTACTCCAGCTCAGCTCTTTACCTGGAAAATGCAGGTCTTCCATCAACAATACAAACCCTGCCACCAGAGCCGCCGCTGCAGGACTGGGCAACCCCTGGAAGTAACGCTTATCGACTACCCCAATATTGGTATTGAAGCGCGCCAGACGCAAAGCTGCACCGGCACAATAGACGAAGGCAGCCAGCCAACCCAGCTTACCCATGCCTTTTAGTGACCACTCATAAGCCACCAGCGCAGGGGCGGCCCCAAAGGAAATCATGTCTGACAAACTATCGTACTGCGCCCCAAACTCACTTTGAGTATTGGTCATGCGGGCAACGCGGCCATCCAGGCTATCCAGTACCATGGCCACAAATATTGCCAGGGCAGACTGGTCAAAACGCTGATTCATTGCCATCACAATGGCATAAAAACCGCAAAACAGGGCTGCCGTCGTAAAAGCGTTAGGCAATAAGTAAATCCCTCGCCGTCTCTTTGGAGAAACCTCAGCGGCAACGACTTCGGCAGATTGTTGAGTTTTGCGCACCCCCTTGGGGAAAAGCTTGAAACTACCCTTGGGCTTGCGTCGATTTGGAGTGGACATGCGGTTATTTCGTAAAAACTTGCCCGGCAGCGCCAGGCAATAGAAATCAAAAGTGTGGGAAGTATAACCGTGATTATTGACTGCGAAAACAATTCGCATACTTACATGACATGCTTATGACGGCTAGCAGGTTGAAGTACAACAGCCATATAAACAAAAATCGCCCCTGCGGGCAATTTTTAGTGTTAGCGCTGCGCGCACCTACGAGTGCATGCTGGATGATGCCCGGCTATCTGAAGAACTAGTTCTTCGATTGATCAAGCAGTTTGTTTTTAGCAATCCATGCGCACTTGAAGGCGTAAAAAAGTCGTCCCAGTGGACGACTTTTAGCCTTCGAGCTGCGTGCGCCTATGAGCGCACGCTGGATGATGCCCGGCGATCTTAAAAATTAGTTTTTAGATTGATCAACCAGTTTGTTTTTAGCGATCCAAGGCATCATGGCACGCAATTTCGCGCCTACTTCTTCGATCTGGTGCTCGGAAGTCAAACGACGACGGGAGATCAAAGTTGGTGCGCCAGCCTTGTTTTCCAGGATGAAGCTCTTCGCGTATTCACCAGTCTGAATATCTTTCAAACATTGACGCATGGCGTTTTTAGTGTCTTCTGTAACGACTTTAGGGCCAGTCACATATTCGCCGTATTCTGCATTGTTGGAGATCGAGTAATTCATGTTGGCGATACCGCCTTCATAGATCAGGTCAACGATCAGTTTCAATTCATGCAGACATTCGAAGTAAGCCATTTCTGGCGCGTAACCAGCTTCAACCAGAGTTTCAAAACCAGCTTTGATCAGTTCAACCGCACCGCCACACAGAACAGCTTGTTCACCGAACAAATCTGTTTCTGTTTCTTCGCGGAAGTTGGTTTCGATGATGCCGGCACGACCACCACCGTTAGCCATCGCATAAGACAAGGCGATGTCACGGGCAGAACCGGATTTGTCTTGATATACAGCAATCAGGTGAGGCACACCACCACCCTGGCTATAGGACCACGCACCGTGTGGCCAGGTGCCTTAGGAGCGATCATGATCACGTCCAGATCAGCGCGTGGCACGACTTGGCCGTAGTGAACATTGAAGCCGTGAGCAAATGCCAGCACTGCGCCTTGTTTAGCGTGAGGGGCAACATTTTCAGCATACACCTGTGCAATGTTTTCATCTGGCAGCAAGATCATGATGACATCAGCAGCTTTGACTGCATCATTCACTTCAGCCACGTTCAGACCCGCATTTTTTGCCTTATCCCAGGATGCGCCGCCTTTACGCAGGGCGACAGTTACTTTACAGCCGGAATCATTCAAGTTCTGTGCATGTGCGTGACCTTGAGAACCGTAGCCGATGATAGCAACGTTTTTGCCTTTAATCAGGGAGAGATCACAATCTTTATCGTAGAAAACTTTCATTTTGTATCCTAATAATTAAGTATTTTGTAGGGGATGGCGTATGCCTGAAACTATTTTTTAAACCTTGAGGATGCGTTCGCCGCGTCCTATGCCTGAACCACCGGTACGTACCGTTTCCAGAATTGCCGTGCGGTCAATGGAATCAATGAAAGCATCCAATTTACCTTTATTACCGGTCAATTCTATGGTGTAGGTCTTTTCGGTGACGTCGATGATGCGGCCACGGAAAATATCTGCAGTGCGCTTCATTTCTTCGCGCTCCTTGCCGACCGCTCTTACCTTGATCAGCATCAGTTCACGTTCTATGTGCGCGCCCTCGGTCAGATCAACCACCTTGACCACCTCAATCAGGCGGTTCAAGTGCTTGGTAATCTGTTCGATGATGTCATCGGAACCGGAAGTCACGATAGTCATACGTGACAGGGTCGCGTCTTCGGTTGGTGCGACCGTCAGGGTTTCAATGTTATAGCCACGAGCAGAAAACAGACCAACCACACGGGACAAGGCACCGGCTTCATTCTCAAGAAGGATGGAAATAATATGTCTCATCACAGATCCTCCGAACCCAACAACATTTCAGTCAAGCCCTTGCCTGCCTTGACCATAGGCCAGACATTCTCGGTTTGATCGGTAATGAAATTCATGAACACCAGCCTGTCTTTCATGGCAAAGGCTTCACGCACTGCGCCATCTACGTCTGCCGGGTTTTCTATTTTCATGCCGACGTGACCATAAGCCTCGACCAGCTTGGTGAAGTCAGGCAAAGAGTCCATATAAGACTCGGAATACCGTGAACCATAATCAATTTGCTGCCACTGCCTGACCATGCCAAGGAAGCGGTTATTCAACAAAATGATTTTTGGCGTCAGATGATACTGCTTGCAGGTTGCCAGCTCCTGTATGCACATCTGTATCGAGGCTTCGCCAGTGATACAGGCAACAGTCGCATCAGGGTTGGCCATTTGCACACCCATGGCATATGGCAAACCTACGCCCATGGTGCCCAGGCCACCGGAATTGATCCAGCGACGGGGCTTGTCGAAACGATAGTATTGCGCAGCCCACATCTGGTGTTGACCTACGTCAGAGGTCACAAAGGCATCGCCCTTGGTGACTTCCCAAACTTTTTCAACTACGGATTGTGGCTTGATGACTTCATTCGAAGTCGGGTATTTCAGGCATTCGCGGCCACGCCATTCATTGACTTGTTTCCACCAGGAAGCCAGTGCCTTGGGATCAGGACGTGTCTCAACCGTACTCAGTTGCGACAGCATTTCCTGCAACACGTCTTTGACATTACCTACGATAGGAATATCAACCTTGACGCGCTTGGAAATCGACGATGGATCAATATCAATATGAATGATCTTGCGTGGATGCGAGGCAAAATGCTTGGGATTGCCAATCACGCGGTCATCAAAACGGGCACCAATGGCGATCAGCACGTCACAGTGCTGCATGGCCATATTGGCTTCGTAAGTACCGTGCATGCCAGGCATGCCGACGAATTTATCGTCACTGGCACGGTAGGCACCCAGACCCATGAGGGTGTTGGTACATGGAAAACCGAGTAAATCAACAAGCTTGTTCAATTCCGGTGCCGCATGCGCGAGTATCACGCCGCCACCGGTGTAAATCATGGGACGTTCAGCCTGCAATAACAACTGCACAGCCTTGCGAATTTGTCCTGCATGCCCTTTGTCGACTGGCTTGTAAGAGCGCATTTCGACTTCTTTAGGGTAGCTGTAGGTGGTTTTGTGCATGCTGATATCTTTAGGGATATCGACCAGCACAGGACCAGGACGACCTGTCGTTGCTATGTAGAATGCTTTCTTGACGGTCTCGGCCAGGTCTCTGACGTCTTTCACCAAAAAATTATGCTTTACGCATGGACGGGTGATACCAACAGTGTCGCATTCCTGGAAAGCATCCTGGCCAATAACGGCACTAGGCACCTGCCCTGAAATGATCACCATGGGAATCGAATCCATATAAGCAGTTGCCAGCCCGGTTACCGCATTGGTAACACCAGGCCCAGAAGTGACCAAGGCCACGCCGACTTTATTGGAGGAACGGGAATAAGCATCAGCAGCATGTACTGCAGCCTGCTCGTGACGCACCAGGATATGTTGAAACTTATCCTGATTGAAGATCGCATCATAGATATAGAGTACGGCACCACCCGGATATCCGAATACGTGCTCAACACCCTCTTCGGCAAGACACTTGACAAGTATCTCTGCGCCTGTAAATTCTGAACTCATAAATTGTGTCCTTTCAAGGTCCATAGGAGATTGATCGGATGTTCTTTCCTGGCGAAATCGACATGTAAATACCGGAAAGCTGAGATCCCTTTATGTGCGGTCACATCGCCCTTTACACATCCGTTGGATATGGTGCCAGGCAAGGCTTAGTGCACTCGTTCAATCAGTATTAAGGCTTTACAACGACAGACTTCTCACGCTTGTGGCATGGGTCAGAACAAACAGCTACTTAAAGCGAACTTGTCGGCTGCAGCATTGTGGGCTGTTCCAGGCAAGTATTTTATGCCCCGAGATTTTGGAGCGGACTCACAAGGTACTGCGTCGCAGCATTTTGGTCAAGGAAAATTCTATAAGAAAAGAAACTTATTTACCGTTAAAATGTTGTCAAATGACAAGAAACCACAAAATTCAGGACATAAGTACGTATTTTTGCTAGCATGTGCGCAATTTTGCATAGCCAGCTTCCTTAAAAGTTCAGCGCCACTCGTCAAAGCAAATGCGCAATGACTATCAGGAAGCAGCACCTGCTATAAACAACGTAACTGCCGACAATGGCCACAGACAAAGAATTATCCAGCTTTTTGGAAGGTGTGGAGCGACGCGCTTTCAAACATGCTGTCTACACGGTAAGAAATGAAGAATCAGCTCTGGACATTGTCCAGGAAGCAATGATCAAGCTCGCCGAAAAATACGGCGACAAACCAGCAGCTGAATTGCCCATGCTGTTCCAGCGCATATTGCAAAACACCATCCTGGATTTTTTCCGCCGGGAAAAGGTCAGAAACACCTGGGTCAGCTTGTTTTCCAACATTACGCCATCAAATAGCCAAGATGATGATAGCTTTGATTTATTGGAAAGTTATGCAGCGGAAGATGGCACAGAAGCATCAGAATCCAGTGCCGACAAGATAGAACGTGAGCAAGTTCTTAACATTATTGATGAAGAAATAAAAAAACTTCCCGCGCGTCAACGGGAAGCCTTCCTCATGCGTTATTGGGAAGACATGGATGTAGCGGAAACCGCCGCTGCAATGGGGTGCTCAGAGGGCAGCGTCAAAACACACTGCTCCAGAGCAACACATGCATTGGCTGTCACGCTCAAGGCTAAAGGAATTCACCTATGAACTATTCAAAAGAAGCGAAGGACCTTGAATTTGCTTACAAGGTAAAAAGAGCGCTGAATGAGTCAGCGGAAAACCTGCCTGCGCCCACCTTAGACAGGTTGGCGCAAGCGCGCAAGCTGGCTTTGGCGCGCAAGAAGCAAGAATCACCTGCAGCAGTGCAAGTACTAAAGGGTGTGCTGGCTGGCAATTCTGGCTTTTCTTTCCAGGGGTCTGGTTCCTGGCTGGGCAAGCTGGGCCTGGTCTTACCCTTGTTGGTATTAATAATCGGCCTGCTGGGTATATACGAGTACGAGCAACAGCAAAACATCAACGAACTGGCAGATATTGATACTGCCGTCCTGGTGGATGAATTGCCGCCAGCCGCCTATGTCGATACCGGGTTCAGTGCATATTTGAACAAAACGGAGGAGTAGTAGTGACGTTTGCGTTAATACCGAATTTTGTCTGCCTCGTCATTTTGTCACTTGCAATACCGCTGGCTTTTGCTGGCGGTGTTTCTGTTCCTGCGTCCAATCCACAAAGTACAGTTAAGGCAAGCACTGGCCTGCTGGGTGGCAGTACCCTGAGCAAACCGCTGTGGAAAGAACTCAGTGCTGCACAGAAACAGGCTTTGGCACCATTGAGTCCGGAATGGGACAAGATGTCTGAACTCGCCAAGAAAAAATGGTTGGGGATAGCGGATCGTTACGCGACGATGAAGCCGGACGAACAAGCCAGACTACAAGAACGTATGCGTGACTGGGTTAAGTTGACACCAGAGCAACGTATGGCTGCCCGTGAGAATTACGCAAAATCAACACAACTCAAGCCTGAGCATAAGTCTGCACAGTGGCAACAATATCAACAGTTAAGCGAAGAAGAAAAGAAACGCCTGGCTGATGAAAGTCAGAAAAAGAAAAGTGTAACCAATTTACCATTGGAATCTGTCAAAAATCCAAAAATTCTGGCCCCCATCAAAGTGGGCCCTAAACCTGCTAGCGCTACGCAACCCGGTGTCAAAGTAGTTACGCCAGCGTCACTGCCGGCGACCAATGTTGCTCCCGCAATCAACCCAGCCCCCGCCTCGAGCATGAATGAGGCGGCAGCAAGTAATCCTGCCCCTCAGGGAACAAGCAAGTAATCCTGTGAATCCTGATCTGACTGCTCCACCACTACGTCGCCGACTGATTTGCATGGTCTATGAAGCCATGCTCTTGTTTGGCATTGTTTTCGTTTCCGATTTCTTGTTCGACGTCATCACCCAGAGTAAGCATGCTCTGGTATTACGCCATGCTCGCCAGTTCTGGCTATTTCTGGTCATCGGCACCTATTTTGTATTTTGCTGGACCCGAAGTGGCCAGACCCTGGCCATGCAAACCTGGCGCATCAAGGTGGTCGACCTGGATGGTGGCAGACTCCCTGTCATCAAGGCCATGGTTCGCTACTGTCTGGCATGGATGTGGTTTTTGCCAGCCGCAGCCCTGGTGTACCAGCTTGGCCTCAAACAATGGGCAATGGCTGCAGCAATCGCCTTGGGCATGCTGGCGTGGGCATTGACAGCCCGCCTCGACAAGTATGGACAATTCCTGCATGATCGCCTTGCCAAGACCAGACTGGTGCATATTCCCTCAGAAAAAGAACTGAAAGCGCAGTCCGAAGCCTGATACTCTTTTGATGTTGCGCTTTCAATGTTATTCTTATGAAATAATTTATCGAGAAGAATGACATGCAACACAAAGCTCCTCGTCGCACCAGGGAACGGATACTAGAACTTTCCCTACGCCTTTTCAATGAGTTCGGTGAACCGAATATCACCACGACCGTGATTGCGGAGGAAATGAATATTTCCCCAGGCAATCTGTATTATCATTTTCGCAATAAAGACGATATCGTTAATTCCATCTTCGTTCAATTCGAGGCAGAAATTAACAAGAAACTGGCCTTCCCAGAAGGGCGCAAAGCCAATATCCAGGATATCTGGACTTATCTGCACCTGACCTTTGAGCTGGTCTGGCGTTACCGCTTTTTCTACCGCGACCTGAATGATTTGCTCTCTAGGAATCGCAAGCTTGAACTCAACTTCAAAGAGATACTGACGCACAAGATCAAGGTTGCAACCGGGCTTTGCACAGGCTTGCGGGCCGATGGCGAATTTGAAGCCAGTGATATGGATATCGATGCCCTGGCCACCAATATGGTGGTGGTGGCAACTTACTGGCTGTCTTATGAATATGTGCGCAATCCGCGCAAATATACCGAGTTGCAAACCATGTCAGAGTCGCTGGCACGCGGCTGTTATCAGGTAATCGTCCTGATCAGCCCATATCTGCGTGGCGAAACCAAAAATGTCTTTGAAAAGCTGTCACAAGACTATTTGCGCAAGATCAATCCGGCATGAAGAATATTTGCGTTTATTGCGGGTCCTCTCCCGGCATTACCGAAGACTACGCCATTGCAGCACGCCAACTAGCTGCCGAACTCGTCAGGCAAGACCTGGGACTGGTGTACGGCGGCGGCAATGTTGGCCTCATGGGGGTGATTGCTGATGAAGTCATGCGTCTGGGCGGCAAAGTCACGGGTGTTATCCCCAAAGCATTGATGGACAAGGAAGTTGGTCACACTGCCCTCACCTCCTTGCACGTCGTTGCCAATATGCATGAGCGCAAGGCCATGATGGCAGAATTGTCTGACGCTTTCATCGCCATGCCCGGCGGCATTGGTACATTGGAAGAGTTATTTGAAGTGCTGACCTGGTCACAACTGGGTTTCCATGAAAAACCAGTAGGTTTATATAATATTAATGATTTTTATCGAAAACTGCATGATTTTCTCTTGCATACAGTAGAGCAAGGCTTTCTGCGGTCTCCCCATCTGGATCTGCTATATATGGAAACAGAACCTGCAAAGCTATTACAAAAATTTGCCGACTATCGTCCAGTGCACGTAAAAAAATGGCTGGAAGTCAAAGACCTTTGAGTTTCCGAGTCAATTGAAGCCTTACTCCATGGGCAAAACACCATAGCCAGCCCAAAAGCAGAGTAAAATGCGGCTTCATCCGACTTTTTGTGTTTATTTCAAATTATGAAATTCTCCAAGCAATTCTCGCTGTACGAATCCGAAGCAACCAACTTCATCAAAGACTTAAAAAAAGCCAACCCTGCACTGGAACAAAGCCAACGCGATGGCCGCGCCCTGCTGTGGGACAAGCAAGCGATAGATTTGGATACGCAAAAACGTAATCAGGAATCGCGCATCAACCAGCAAGCCTACGTGTATCAAAACAAGGGCTGATTCGGCCCGCATTGATACTACATATACGTAGCCGGAAAGCTTGTGAGCACTACGAACGCTTTGACGCCAACCGATTTGCCTTTGGTTGGTGCGGTCGACAGCACACCTGATGTTGTCGATGGCTTAGCATTTGCCAAGCTTTATGGCGAGCCGCTCTTTAAGCTGCCAAATGATCTTTATATTCCGCCAGACGCGCTGGAAGTATTCCTGGAAGCATTTGAAGGCCCGCTGGACTTGCTGTTGTACCTGATACGCAAGCAAAATTTCAATATCCTCGACATCCCCATGGCGCAAGTTACGCTGCAGTACTTGCAGTATGTCGAACAGATACGCAAACACAATCTGGAACTGGCCGCTGAGTATTTGCTGATGGCCGCCATGCTCATCGAAATCAAGTCACGCATGCTGCTGCCGTCGAATAAAAGCAAAGACAGCGAAGAAGCCGATGACCCACGTGCAGAACTGGTACGCCGCCTGCTTGAATACGAGCAAATGAAGCTGGCCGCCTATGACCTGAATGCAGTACCGCAACTGGGCCGTGACTTTCTACATGCCCAAGTGTTTGTCGAACAAAACACCGTATTGCACTGGCCGCATGTGGATATCGCTGACCTGCAATCTGCCTGGGCTGATGTATTGAAGCGTGCCACTCTGGTTGCCCATCACAAAATCAGCCGCGAAGAACTCTCAGTACGTGAACACATGACGGGTATTTTGCGCAAGCTGCAGTCATCCAAGTTTGTAGAATTTTCAGACCTGTTTGACATTAGCCGAGGTGCGCCAGTGCTGGTCGTGAATTTTGTTGCCTTGCTTGAACTGGCAAAAGAGACCCTGATAGAAATCACCCAGGCCGAAGCCTTTGCTCCCATCTATGTGCGTCTGGCCTATTCGCCTGCCTGATCATAAGAATAAGACTAATCCTTACTAAAGAGCCGTAACATGAAAATCATTTCCTCCATAGAAGAATTGCGCGACCAGTTGAGCGGACAATTGCGTACTGCATTTGTCCCAACCATGGGCAATTTGCATGAAGGGCATTTATCCCTGATGCGGCTGGCAAAAAAACATGGTGACCCTGTTGTCGCTTCGATTTTCGTGAACCGCCTGCAGTTTGGCCCGAATGAAGACTTCGACAAATACCCGCGCACTTTCCAGGCTGACGTAGAGAAACTGGAAAAAGAAGGCGTGTATGTCTTGTTTGCGCCGACTGAAAAAGACCTGTACCCAGAACCGCAAGAGTATCGAGTGCGCCCACCAGATGACCTGGGCAATATACTCGAAGGTGAATTCCGTCCCGGTTTCTTTACTGGCGTCACGACAGTCGTACTGAAACTGTTTTCTTGCGTGCAGCCACGCGTTGCAGTCTTCGGTAAAAAAGATTATCAGCAGCTCATGATAGTACGCAATATGAGCAAGCAATTTGCCCTGCCGACTGAAATCATCGCCGCTGAAACTTTCAGGGCAGAAGATGGCCTGGCACTGTCTTCACGCAATATGTATCTGTCGCCAGAAGAACGTGCTGAGGCACCTACCCTGTACAAGGTTTTGAATGAAGTCGCGGCAGAAGTACGCAGCGGCCATCTGGATATGTTTGAACTCGAACGTCAGTCCATGGCAAAACTGGCGGCACGTAACTGGAAACCCGATTACATCTCGATACGTAAGCGCGCCGACCTGCAACCGCCATCCGCGGGCGATATCGCCCAGCAATCGCCGCTGGTAGTAGTCGCTGCAGCCAAACTGGGTGGCACACGCCTGATCGACAATCTGGAAATCTGATGCGCTTTTTTCCGCTATTAACAGGCAGTGCTGTGCTTGCAGCCTGCCTGGCAGGAAGCCTAATTTCAAATACTTCGCACGCCGCCATCACTGTACTGGATGATGCGCAACGCCAGGTCACGCTAGAGAAACCAGCGCAACGCATCATTAGCCTCGCTCCACATATTACCGAGATGCTATTCGAGGCAGGTGCAGCAAATAATATCATTGCAGTAACCGACTATAGCGACTATCCCGAAGCCGCGAAAAAACTGCCATCGATAGGCAATATTTTTGCCCTGGATCTGGAGCGCCTGCTTGCCCTCAAACCTGATCTGGTCATCGTCTGGGGTACAGGCAATGCGAAAATCCTGGCCAACAAATTGCGCAGCAACCACATCACCGTCTTTGAAAGTGAGCCACACAACTTTGAAACGGTGGCAACTTCGATAGAAAGACTAGCGACACTGGCTGGCACTGGTAGTACTGGTAAAGCCAATGCACAAAAGTTCAGGCAGCGTCTCGACAGTCTGCGCAAAACTTATCAATTGCCAGCTGGGGCAACACCGGTCGGCGTGTATTATCAAATGGTGCGCAGGCCGTTGATGACCATCAATGACACGCATATGGTGTCAGACTCCATACGGCTGTGTGGTGGCAAAAACGTATTTGGCCAACTCAAAGACCTGAGTTCAACCATCACAAATGAGGCTGTATTGGCTGCCAACCCAGACGTCATCCTCAGCAGTGGTGAGAATATCGACAGCATGGCAGACTGGAAGCAATACCCCATCCTGACAGCAGTAAAGAAAAACAATTTCTATGCAGTCAAGGGGGACTGGCTGAACCGGGCCGGGCCACGCATACTCGATGGTACAGAAGCACTTTGCAAGCATCTGGTCACAGCAAGAAGCAAATAGGCGCTGGCAGCAAAGAATTACTTTTCAAGCGATAATGTTTGCCTTGCTTGCTGCCGCAAGTCTTACTGATTGTTTCTCATGCGCCAAGGTATTTTGTTTGCAGGCTCCGCGTATTTTCTCTGGGGCTTGTTCCCCATCTATTTCAAGACCCTGCACGACATACCGGCACTGGAAATTCTGCTAAACCGCATGCTGTGGTCACTGCTTTTTCTGGTCGGCGTACTGACCTGGCGCAAGCAATGGGCCTGGGTCAGTACCGCATTCAGGCAACCAAAACTGATAGGCGGCTTTGCACTTAGCGCCGTACTTTTATCCGCCAACTGGTTTGTGTATATCTGGGCAGTCAATCATGGCCACATCGTTGATGCCAGTCTCGGTTATTTCATCACACCTCTCGTCAATATCCTCATAGGCTCAGTCTTGTTGCGGGAGAAACTGCGCCCTGGTCAATGGCTGTCGGTAGCATTAGCTGCAGTGGGCGTCGCCTGGTTGACAATACAGACTGGTCATCTGCCATGGATAGGCCTGGTGCTGGCTACGACCTTTGGCACTTATGGCTTGCTGCGCAAGACCTCGGCCCTGGGTGCACTGGAAGGCTTGTCACTGGAAACCGCCCTGCTCTTTCCGTTTGCCTTTGGCTGGCTATGCTGGATGACTTTTCATGGACAAAACAGCTTTGTCTCCAGCAGTATAGACATCAAGATGCTGTTGCTCATCAGCGGCCCAATTACCGCCATCCCCTTGTTATTGTTTGCTGCTGGTGCCCGCCGCATACCGATGACGACCCTGGGATTATTGCAATACATTTCACCACTGGTGCAGTTATTGCTGGGTGTCTGGCTATATCACGAGCCCTTCGACATCAACAAGCTGGCCGGTTTTATCGCCATCTGGGCAGCGCTGGTCGTCTATTCGGCGGAAGGTTTATGGCGCAATTTCCGCACTGTCAAAATTGGAGCAAAGCAAGGCAGTTAAGCGCCAATTGCTCCAAAAAGGCCATGTAAATGGATTCGTGTTAAACTGCCGCCTACGCTAGGGGTCCTGGAAATAATATTTCCGGGTGAGAGAGTCCCTTCTACCTGATCTGGATAATGCCAGCGAAGGGAAGCGCAAAGTCCCGGCTCTTCTTGCTTCTTTGTTTGCTCCCGCGCTGTCATCCACAACGCATTAAGAGCAAACCATGTCTGACTTTACCGTATTACGCCCCACCATCATCGCACTCTCCATCGCCCAGGCTTTCCTGTTGCTCTCATCTGCCCATGCCCAGAGCACAGCTGGCAATGATAAATCACTGCCAGAAGTGACAATCACAAGCAGCAAAAGCAATGAAGCCAAAGTAGAACGCAGTAAGGTCACTGGTTTCATTGAGGCAGCGCTACTGGATACGCCAAACTCAGTCAATGCCTTCAACACAGCTCAGATGCAGGACCTGCGCATACGCCAGACCACTGATGCGATGAAATATGACGCAAGTGTCAATGACGCCTATAACGCCATCGGTTATGCCGAGCAATTCTCGATACGCGGCTTTGCCCTCGATAACTCCAACAGCTACCGCAAGGATGGTTTTGCCATTCCTGGTGATGCCTCTATTCCTTTGGAAAACAAGGAACGTATAGAAATCCTCAAGGGTATCGCAGGTTTCCAGGCTGGCTTCGGCACGCCGGGCGGTATCATCAATTATGTGACCAAACGCCCTGCCAGCTATGCGGTTCGTTCAGCCACTTTTGAAATCAGTGAGCGCGGTACCGTGTATGGCGCAGCGGACATCAGTGATAATTCCAACGACAAGCAGTTTGGTTTCCGCATCAATGCAGCGGGTGAACGTCTGCGCTCTTATGTCAAAGGTGCGGATGGTCAGCGCCAGTTCGTCTCTGCAGCATTTGACTGGCACATCACTCCGCAAGCCCTGGTGCAAATCGATGCTGATTACCAGCATAAATCTCAATTGTCCGTACCCGGCTTTCAATTATTCAATGGCACTGATTTGCCGCGCGGCGTCCCTGCTGACCTGATGCTGAATGCACAGCCTTGGGCCAGGCCTGTAGATACCCGCAACAGCAATCTGGGGCTGCGTTTTGAATACCAGATCAATGCTGACTGGCGTGCCAGTGTCGCTGCCAACAAGCATGAATTCAAACGTGATGACTACACTGCCTTCCCTTACGGATGTGGTGCAGCCAACCTGTATCCAGGCTATTGCGCGAATGGCGACTATGACGTGTATGACTACCAAAGCGTGAATGAATCCAAATCTTTATGGGGTACACAAGCCCTGTTGAATGGTAAATTCAATGCGGGTGGCATGCAGCATGAACTGGCACTTGGACTCAGCAATTCGCAGCGCAAGGATTATTTTGGTGACTACATCTATGACTATGCAGGCAGCAGCAATTTGTTCCGCCCCGTCAGCGTAACGCCATCGGCGAATAAAACCGGCCAGGTTTTCTTGCGCCGTACTGATAAGGAATGGTCTGCTTTTGTACAGGACATTATCAGCCTCCAAGACAAGCTGAAACTGCACCTGGGCTTGCGTCACTTGAACATCTCTCGCACTCAGTTTAACAATCCAGGCTATGACCAGAACAAGCTACTGTCAACGGCAGCGCTGGTATTCAAACCGACGCTGCAAGTGTCGGTCTACGGCAGTTTTGCGCAAGGTCTGGAACATGGTGGCATCGCCCCTTTTGGCACCAGCAATGAAAACAAAATGCTGAACCCAGGCAAATCTACGCAAATTGAATTTGGTGTTAAAGCTGACGTACTGCGTGACCTGAGCCTGTCTGCAGCCATCTTCCGCATCAAGAAGCCGCTGGAATATACCAATAGCAGCAATACCTATGTCAGCAATGGCGAAGCACTGCACACAGGCCTGGAACTCTCTGCACAGGGCAAACTGACATCACAGTTGAATCTGGGTGCCAGCCTGACTGCGCTGGATGCTAAACAGCAAAACACCGGCGTCAGCAGTCTCGACGACAAGCGTGTCATGAATGTGCCACGCTTCAAAACCACTATTTATGCTGATTATGCAGTAGCTGAATTCAAGGGCTTGAATCTGAATGCAAGCTGGCAATATGCCAGCAGCAAGGCTTTCAGCCCGGACAATAGTGTTACTGTGCCAGGTTACCATCTCGTGAATCTGGGTGCGCGCTATGCCACGCAAATTGGTAATACAGCTACCACCCTGCGCTTCAATATCGATAATGCGCTGGACAAGTTTTACTGGCGTGATGTAACGCAATCACTGGGTGGTTATCTATTCCCTGGTGCGCCACGCACATACAAAGTGTCGGCACAATTCGATTTCTGATACAGCATGCCCGGTTCAAAAAGCGATGTCAGCTTTATCTGGCATCGCTTTTTTATTGCCCGTGGTACTGATATTCAATACCTTGTAGATAATGCGTGGCATGGCATCCAGACTATGTCATTCTTAGCTCGCATTCAAGCAAACCTATGGGTCGTGACATGTGGAACATCTTCAAGTATATTTTTGTGATCGCAGGCAGCCTGGTCGCCAGTCTTGCCGGTGCAGAAGAGGTATTGAAATGCCGAGCCAATCTCCCCGATTTTGGTGATGGCAAGCGCCAGTTTGAAATACAGATAGATCAACTGGCTAACGGTAAACTCACAGGGAAAATTGATGGCAAGCCCGCCAATCCGGATATCAAGATAAAAGAGTACCCGATATCACCTGTACTGGACTATGAAACAGATCCGTATTCAGCCGCCTTTGGCAAGCTCAATGAAGCAGAAATAGCCCTCATTCATATCCATAAATTGCAGCAGGATCCATATGCAGGAAAAAGACCGCTCGTTTCATTTCCTTTAAAGGAAGTGGTCAAGGTTCACTATTACGATATGGTGGGCGGAGCGGGAAGTAAAGCCAACAAATTTGGCGGCACGGTCATTTTCGAAGCCTATAACAAGTCTGGAAAACTCCTGGGCCGCGTATTCAGGTCCATCATGGTCACTGATTGCATTTGATTGTATCAATCCTTGCCTTGCACAATCGCGAGGGCAAGGATAGCTGAGCAAGACACAGCAAAATTACACATTTGCCCGAACCAAAAAATCCACACCTATCTCACGCCAGGCTTCAATTTCTTTTTGCAACCAGTAGGCCACTGTAGGATGAACACTGACCCAGTCACGTTTCATTTCCAGCTCAACCCTACCCTTCATTTTCAAACGCACATCTTCAAAATCAATTTCTGCACGTGAATGCATAAGCATCACCGCCAGGCGCAGGGCCAGCACTGCCTTGGCAAAATCCTGGTCAGCCAAGCCATCACCCACCTTGCGCAGATTACCTTTCTGACTGAGGATGAGCTTGCTCATCACTCTTTGCTCACGTGTGGTAAAGCCCGCCATGTCGGCATTTTCTATCATGTAAGCACCATGCTTGTGATAACCGGTATGCGAAATCACCATTCCCACTTCATGCAGGATGGCACTCCATTGCAATAAGTGCACATAAGTATCACCAGCCGGTCTTAATTGCAGATACAGCGACCTCACCATATCAGCCACCCGGTTTGCGCGAGACATATCAGTACGGAACAGATTGGCGAAAGACTGTACAGCAACCTCACGGCGATCGCGCTTTGTTGCACGCAAATACAAATCCCACATCACGCCCATGCGCAAACCAGCCTCGATCGGCAGCAAGACTGTGATATTGAACTCGGTCATGAGACCTATGAGTATGGCCAGGCCGCCTACCACCATGGCAACGCGCTCAGGTTTGATGCCGCTGAGCTCCAGCTGATCCAGCTGTCCGCATTGCACACAATATTGTTTGAGTGCATTCAGGCTCTTCAAGGTCAAAGTGCCGTCACCCAGGCCACCTTTGCTGATGGCATCAGAAATCGCCCGCATCGTGCCTGATGAACCATAAGCCTTGCGCCAATGTTGCGGCTGATAAGGCGGCGCGGCGTCTTCAAACATCGAACGCGCAGACAAGATGGCTGCCTCAAACGCGGCATCAGTCAGACGCCCATCGGGGAAGAAACTGGTGCTATGCTTGACCGTTCCTATACTGAAGGATTCCACCCGCAGGATTTGATGGCCCTGGCCGAGTATCACCTCGGTTGAACCGCCGCCGATATCAAGGACAAGGCGACGCTCTCCAGGTACGGCAACCGCATTCGATACCCCTATATAAATCAGGCGGCCTTCTTCTTCACCTGAAATTACTTCGATGGGGCAGCCTATGGCGGCCTCCGCCAGCGGCAATAATTGCGCGGCATTCTTGGCGATGCGTATGGTATTGGTGGCGACAACGCGCAGATTTTCTACCGGGTAGGCATTCAGGATTTCGCGAAAACGTGTCAGGCAATTAATCGCTTTTTGCATGGCATCTGGTGTCAGATTGCCATCCTTGTCCAGGCCTGCTGCCAGGCGTATGGGGTCGCGCGCGCTTTTGATGACTTTGATGACGTCACCTTCATGCCGCGCAATGTGCATGCGAAAACTGTTGGAACCCAGATCAACGGCGGCCAGCATGCTTTTTATCCTTTACTAATGATGAGTGAAGCGATCAAAAAAACGCCTGGAAAAACCAGATGCTTTACAGAATAAGCATAAATGATATTAATCATTTTTTATGACCTAACAGTGACCTTGATGAGCTACGGTGGCAAGTGCGCCACAAATGCTCACAACTGTACAAAAAATCTTCTCTGCATGGCTTCCAGTCCAGTCGTTTTCAATACCTCCGCCAGACGCTCGGCCGGTCGCTTGACTGACAAACCCTTGTATTCTGCCACGATCAACTCGTTCTTCATCGAATGCTCCCATCCTACCAGCTCTGTGACCCTGACCTGATATCCATGTGCTTCCAGTTGCAGGCAACGCAGCACATTGGTGATCTGGCTACCGAATTCGCGCGTATGGATGGGGTGACGCCACATTTCTGACAAGGGGTTATTCTTTACTGCGTCACCCTTGGACTTGCGCAGCTCTGCCGCCACTTCTGCCTGGCAACACGGCACCAGCACCATGAACTGCGCTTTTTTCTTGAGAGCGAACTGTATCGCATCATCAGTCGCAGTATCACAGGCATGCAGGGCGGTGACGATATCGATTTTCTCCGGCAGTGCCGATGAAGTAATAGAATCGGCAACAGACAAATTCAAAAAAGACATTCCCGGAAAATCCAGGCGTTGCGCCAGCTCGGCTGAACGCTGCACCAGCTCATCCCGCGTCTCTATGCCATAAATCCTGGCCTTGCTTTGCACCTGCTCAGATTTGAAGAACAGGTCATACAGGATAAAGCCCAGATAAGACTTGCCCGCACCATGATCCACCAGGCTGATATCAGCATGGTCTTGCTGCAATTTCTGCAATAGCGGTTCTATGAATTGGTAGAGATGATAAACCTGCTTGAGCTTGCGGCGGCTATCCTGGTTCATCTTGCCATCCCGCGTCAGGATGTGCAGCTCCTTGAGCAACTCCAGCGACTGGCCAGGACGTATCTCGTGTTTTTCCTGCACTTCAGGCGCAGCCTGCTTGTTTGCACTGCCAGATTTTTTTTTCATGGTAATAAGCTCACTCAAAGGACAAGGGCATGATAGTCCCACGATCAGTAATATGGCAGGGGACCACGACACAGCTCTGGCATTGTCTTGGCATTACATATTATGGGGGAACAAGCCATCAGCCGTGATGCAAAAACAAAAAAGGACTCAGGTTTGACACCTGAGTCCTTTGTTTTGGTAGGCCGTGCGGGATTCGAACCTGCGACCAACGGATTAAAAGTCCGCTGCTCTACCAGCTGAGCTAACGACCCAAAACTGCTACATACTGCTAAAAAATTTAAAGACTTAGTAAAGTGACCTAAGTCTTTGGTATTCGTGGTAGGCCGTGCGGGATTCGAACCTGCGACCAACGGATTAAAAGTCCGCTGCTCTACCAGCTGAGCTAACGACCCGAAGACAAAGATTATAGGGGGTTTCGGGGTCGCTGTCAACGCTGCTGCCAGATTAAGAGGTAAGCTGCCCTATTTCAATGCAGCCAGACGGTTCTTTGCTGCCTGTGCAGCTTCGGTGTCAGGGTATTTTGCCAGCACGCTTTCCAGGACTTTTTTGGCGGCCGCCTTCTCTTTCAACTCTATATGGCAGGAAGCGATATTCAACAAGGCATCAGGCGCCTTGGGATGATCAGGGTAGTTCTTCACTACTTGCTGCATATTCAAAATGGTATTGCGGAAATCACGTTGCGCAAAATAAGAGAAGCCCAGCCAGTATTGCGCAGAACCGGCAAATGCCGATTGTGGATTATTCATCAAAAAACTGGAAAAAGCTGGTGTTGCAGCCTTATAGTCACCCGCCTTAAACAAGGCCATGGCAGCGTCGTAGGACCGTTGCTCGCTGACATCCACTGTCGCCTCCTGCCCATCCACTGTCATGCGCTTGGGCTCAACCTTGCGGACACGGTTATCAAGATCGACATAAAAATCTTGCTGACGCTTTTGGGTATTCGCCAGGTCGTTGGATAGGACCTCTATCTGACCACGCAATTTGGCAATTTCTGAACGCAGCAATTCATTTTCATTCGCCAGTTCCAAAGCGGTGCTTTTATCTGCCTTGCTTTCAAGCTTGGCATCGAGTCTGGCATTCACGGCATCCACTTTTGCCCGCAGGTCCAGGATGGCTTTACGTGCTTCATCATCATCAAAAATACCGGCAGATGCCGCAGATGGCAAAATTGCGCAGGATAGTGCCGCAGCGAGAAAGGTAGTGCGTAAAGAATTGAGTTTCATGGCAATCTGAAAAAATGGATACGCGCTGCACTTCTGGAAAAGAAACACAGCGCCAAATGCAAAGAAAGCCTCAACAGAGGCTTTCAAACACAAAATTACTTGTACAGAATATCGGAACGACGGTTTTCTGCCCAGGAAGCTTCATCACTACCTGTTGCCTTTGGTTTTTCCTTACCCAAAGAGACAGCTTCGATTTGTGCATCGGACACACCCAGCAGTGTCAAAGATTTGCGTACTGCTTCAGCACGCTTTTGACCCAGTGCCAGATTGTATTCGCGGCCACCACGTTCATCGGTATTGCCCTGAATCAGGATATTGCGGTTTTTGTTCGCAACCAGATATTTGGCATGCGCTTCTACCACTGGCTTGAATTCATCTTTGACTGCGTAGCTGTCATAGTCGAAGTAGATGCTACGTTTTGCCAAGGCGCCTTGTGTCAATGGATCGACTACGGCAGTCACTTGCTTGACTGTGTTAGTGTCAGTCTGTGTAGTTGTACCCTTGTTAGTGGAATTATCTTCGATTTTCTTGTCTTCCAGAGGCACTTTGGAAGCACAAGCTGTCATCAAAACAACGCTGGAAATCAACATTGCGAGTGTTTTGGATTGGGATGTAAAACGCATTTTCTCTCCTGATTTAAATAGCTAAACAAATAGTCAAATACTGCTTATTTCATGAAGGGACCCCAGGTGGGCTCCCGAATATCTCCGGCCTGGACCGTCAATTTTTGCTTCACCTTGCCATCAATAGACACTACCGCGAGCGAGCCGCGGCGGCCTGACTCGGTTGCATACATAATGTAACGTCCATTTGGTGAAAAGCTCGGTGACTCGTCCTTGGTAGTGTCAGACAGCCTTAATTCCTGGCCGCTGGCTAAATCCAGTACATATAACTGGAATTTACCGTCGCGACGTGAAATATAAGCCAAAGTCTTACCGTCGGGGGATATTCTTGGAGTGATATTGTAGGTGCCGCCAAAAGTAACACGCTTGGCCTCGCCCCCACCTGCACTCATTTTATAGATTTGCGGGTTGCCACCGCGGTCGCTGAGGAAGTAAATCGACTGGCCATCAGCAGCAAATTGTGGTTCAGTATCGATAGCGGAACTGGAAGTCAGTTTTTGCAGATTGCCGCCATTGGCATTCACCGTAAAAATCTGGGTCTGGCCATCGCGCGACAATGCCACGGCCAGCTTGCTGCCATCTGGCGACCATGCTGGTGCGGAATTATTACCCTTAAAATTGGCGATTTCAGTTCTTTCACCTGTGACCAGGTTTTGCACCAGAATTACGGGCTTGCGCTTTTCAAAGGACACATAGGCGACCTTGGTACCATCTGGTGACCACGCTGGCGAAATGATGGGCTCAGAAGAACGCAAGGCGATTTTGGTACCTTCGCCATCGGCGTCTGCCACTTCCAGTCGATATTCAGAGCCAGCCTTGGTCACGTAGGCGATACGAGTAGAAAATATGCCACGTACGCCAGTCAGTTTTTCATAGATATCATCCGCAATGCGGTGAGCCGTCAGGCGTACATTGGCTGGTGGTGCGGTCACAGAAAAACCGGATAAAGTGCTGGATTTGACCGTATCAAGCAATTTGTAACGCACATCGAAGCGGCCATCGGCCAGGCTTTGCACACTACCTACTACCAGTGCATCTGCACCCTTGGCTTTCCAGTCGCCAAAATTGACAACGGCATTTTCATTCAGGACAACATTGGCATCAATAATCTTGAAATAGCCACTGCGTGTCAAATCATCCTTGATGATGCTGGTCACTTGTTGAGGAGTAAGGGCCTCATCTGTGAATCCAGCAATAGCGATAGGTATCTGGTTGGAACCTACGCCAGATACTTCGACCCTGATCTGGGAGTAAGCAGGGGCAAGACCAGATAAATTAGCGACAGCAGCGATCACTGCCGTCACTGCAATTTTTTTCAACATGGACATCATCGGGTTTTATTCTTCCTTCATACGATAAACCAGCGTCAGGCTGGACGGGACTTGACCACTCTTGTCACGCGGGAAAGGAGCAGACTTTTCTATTCCTGCAGCCACCGCATCGTCAAAACTGGCAATCCCTGAGGATTTAACTTTGCGTATTCCACCACGGAGTGATCCATCTGGCAATAGGTTAATGCTGTATTCCACGGTAGGATTACCCGCAGTACTGTCAATTCCACTGAAATTCGTGTTTGACCTGACCTTGGCGGCAATTTTTGCGATATAACTAGGGTCACCGCGGTTGTTTCCAGTAGATTTTTCACTGGCCCCAGAACCACCGCTACCTGTATTTGCAGCCTGTTTGGTAACACGCGCCAGCTCATCTTTAAACAGCTTGTCGGTCTTTTCTTTTTCTTTGGCGGCAAGTTTCTTTTTTTCTGCTGCTTCCTGGGCCAGCTTTTCTTCCTTGCGTTTTTGCTCGGCAAGTTTTTCTTGCTGTTCTTCCTTGCGTTTTTTCTCAGCCAATTCTCGCTGGTGCTCTTCTTCCTTTTTCTTTTCGAGTAATTTGCGCTTTTTTTCCTGCGCCAGAGCGATTTCTGGGTCTTCCTGACGCACTTCTTCCTTGACCGGCACAGGCTCTTTTGGCTTTTCTTCTATGATGGGTTCGGGTACGGGGACAGGTTTGGGGGCGGCTTCACGGGTGGTCATATCCCAATACTCAGCCTCAACTACAGCACTTTCCTTGTTTTGCCAACTCACGCCTACCCACAAAAAACTTAATAAAACGACATGCACAACAGCAGCCAGTGCGATGGCTCGCAGGTGCCCTGTCTGATGTTGATGGAAATCCGGATGTGCTTGATTGGAAACCTGATTCATAGTCGTTAAGACTTTATTTGCCCGACTTGGTTCCGGAAATGTTGACCGCGTCAGTGACAAAAAATGCGCATTAGCTGTTGTAACAGCTGAAATTATAAACCGCATTCGGCTTTTTACCCCAGAGTTACTACCTATTGTCTATCTTAGCGCATAACAAAAAGCTAATCCGTGTAAAATTTACAGGCAATTTGCGCCCACCTTTGAAGAAGTCAACATGAATACACCTTCATCTACCCCTCCTTCCACATTAAAGCAGTTGAAAATTGACCGTGGCAGCAGTGCGCCAGGTAAAAAGATACGCTGGGGCCGCTGGATTACTGGCTTCGTTATCCTTGCCGGAGCAATTGGCTTTGCCCTGAAACCCGGCAAAATCGAGGTGCAAGTCACTTCTGTCATCACTACCTACCCTTCCCAGCAATATGCGCAACTGACAGCCTCAGGCTATGTCGTCGCGCAAAGACGTGCCGCAGTAGCAAGCAAGGCCACTGGCCGCCTGATACAACTGAATGTACGTGAAGGCAGCCAGGTAAAACAGGGGGATTTGCTGGCCAAACTTGATGCCAGCGACATCCTGGCCGCCAAAGCACAGGCCCAGGCTGGCATACGGCAAGCTGAAGCCAGCGTTGCCCAGGCCAATGTAGAACTGCTGAATGCAGAATCCGAACTGAAACGCAGCCAGGGCCTGCGCACGCAAGGATTTTTATCTCCACAAGCGCTGGACACAGCGACCAATCGTGTGAATATGGCAAAAGCCGTCATCAGGTCGGCGCAGGCAGCCGTTGGCGTTGCTCAAGCACAATTTAAAGTACAGCAGGTAAGCCAGGACTTTACGGAAATCCGCGCGCCTTTTGATGGAGTAGTATTGGTCAAGAACGCCAATGTCGGCGACATCATCACGCCCTTTTCAAATGCCGCGGGCAGCCAGGGTGCGGTAGTCACCATGGCAGACATGACGACGCTGGAGGTTGAAGCAGATGTATCGGAGAGCAATCTGGCCAAGGCCAAAATAGGCTCTCCTGTTGAAATCACGCTGGATGCCTTGCCCGACAGCCGCTTCAAAGGCAGCATCGTCGGCATCGTGCCTACCGTAGACAGGGCCAAGGCCACGGTCATGACCAAGATACGTTTTGAGAAACTGGACCCACGCATCCTGCCTGAAATGAGTGCCAAGGTGACTATCCTGTCACAAACAATCACAGATGCGGATCAAAAACCCTTGCTCGCTGTCAACCCCAAGGCTGTCGTCGACCATGAGGGTAAAAAGCAAGTTTACCGCCTCAAGGACGATACTGTGGAATTGATACCTGTCACGCTGGGCCGCAAGATAGGTGATAACGTCGAAGTCGGCAGTGCATTGAAGTCAGGTGACAGACTGGTGCTGTCGCCCTCTGAAAAAATAAAACCTGGTGCGCAAGTAGTGGTGGCGACAAAATGACCGCAAACAATGAAGAAGTGCTGATACGCATACAACAACTGGGCAAATCCTATGAACGCGGTGGGCAACATATACCCGTGCTTGAAGGTGTCGACCTGGACGTGCATGCTGGTGAATTTGTTGCCTTGATGGGACCCAGTGGTTCGGGCAAAAGCACCTTGCTGAATTTGATTGCTGGCATAGACAAGCCCACCAGTGGCAGTATAGAAATTGGCGGCATCAATATCGCCAGGCTCAGCGAGTCTGAACTGGCTGACTGGCGTGCAGCCAATGTCGGTTTTATTTTTCAGTTCTACAATCTCATGCCGGTGCTGACAGCGTTTGAAAATGTAGAGTTGCCGCTGTTACTGACAAGATTGTCACGCAGCCAGCGCAAGGCCCATGTCGAAGCCGCACTTGGCATGGTGCGCCTGACGGACAGAATGGATCATTATCCGAATGAGCTTTCTGGTGGGCAGCAGCAACGTGTTGCGATCGCCAGGGCGCTAGTGACTGACCCTACCCTGATAGTCGCTGATGAACCTACCGGCGACCTCGACAGAGTGACTGCAGGTGAAGTACTGGACTTGCTGGAAGAATTGCATAGCGAGTTGGGCAAAACCATCGTCATGGTGACCCATGACCCGAAAGCTGCGATGCGCGCCAAACGCCTGGTACACCTGGAAAAAGGTGTATTGGTGCCAGATGAAGTCATGGACGCTGCAGCGCACTTGACAGCACATTGAAGATATAAAGAACAGCATCCATCATGTTCATCTTTCGCCTTTTACTGAAAAATGCATTTCGCCACAAGCTGCGCACCTTGCTGACCATGGTTGGCCTGGTTGTGGCCATTTGCGCTTTTGGTTTACTGCGTACGATTATTGATGCCTGGTATGCCGGTGTAGAAGGTACGTCCAGCACCCGCCTGATCACCCGCAATGCGATATCACTGACCTTCCCTCTGCCATTGAATTATGCCGAGCGATTAAAAACGGTGGATGGCGTCACCGGCATCAGTTGGTCGAACTGGTTTGGCGGCATCTATATCACTGAAAGAAATTTCTTCCCACAGTTTGCAGTGGAGCCCGCCAGCTATCTGGCGCTCTACCCTGAATATGTATTGAAAGATGAAGAGAAAAAAGCTTTCCTGCTTGACAGGCAGGGTGCTGTGGTTGGACGTAAGCTGGCCAATCAATATGGCTGGAAGATAGGTGACCAGATACCAATACGAGGCACTATCTTCCCCGGCACCTGGAACTTTACCTTGCGTGGCATCTGGGATGGTATTGATGCCAAGACGGACGAATCACAACTGCTGTTTCACTGGCAATTTTTGGCGGAATCAGTGCGCAAGCGCGCAGCCAGAGGAGCAGACTATGTCGGTGTGTACGTGGTGCGTATTAACGAACCCAACAATGCGCCGATCATATCTGAACGCATAGATGCCCAGTTTAAAAACTCACTGGCAGAGACACTGACGGAAACCGAGAAAGCATTTCAACTGGGTTTTGTCTCCATGAGCGAAGCCATCCTGGTCGCAGTCAACGCCGTCAGCGTCGTGATTGTCGTCATCATTATGGCAGTGATGGCAAACACTATGACCATGACGGCACGTGAGCGGCTGGCTGAGTACGCGACACTTAAAGCACTGGGATTTTCGCCCAGCTTTGTCGTCAAACTCTTGTTTGGTGAAAGCCTGGTGATCGCCCTGCTGGGAGGTGGGCTAGGCTTGCTATTGACTATCCCCATTGCCAATGCCTTTGCCAAGGCCGTGGGCACACTGTTTCCCGTATTCATGGTGTCTGATCTCACCATGCTGCTGCAATTGCTGGCAAGTGTCGTCGTAGGCGTCGTTGCGGCAGCCTGGCCTGCATGGAAGATGAGCCGCATTGATATCGTCAACGGTCTGAGGCATGTCGCATGAAGGCGATTCCATTCTCTTACATCGCCCGCAACCTGTGGGTCAGGCGAGTCACCACGCTACTGACCGCGGGTGGCATGGCGCTAGTGGTATTTGTCTTTGCCACCGTGTTGATGATGAGTGAAGGCATACGCGCCACGCTGGTCGCAACAGGGCAGCCTGACAATGTACTGGTCTTGCGTAAAGGTGCAGGCGCGGAAATTAATAGTGGTATTTCGCGCGAGCAGGCCGCCATAGTCGAGAGCCTGCCCGGCATTGCCACTAACGGCGATGGTGAGCGACTGGTCAGCAAGGAACCAGTGGTATTGAATAATCTGCCCAAACGCAGCAATGGCAAACCCAGCAATGTCACCGTGCGCGGCACATCTGCGCTGGGACTGGAATTGCGGCCACAGGTCAAGCTGGTGCAAGGCCGCATGTTCCGGCCCGGCACCTCAGAAATAATCACTGGCAAATCCATCGCCAGTGGTTTTCGTGGCACTGATCTTGGCGAAACCTTGCACTTTGCCCAAAGAGACTGGGTGGTCGTCGGCGTATTCGATTCTGGCAAGACTGGCTTTGACAGCGAAATCTGGGGCGATGCTGAGCAAATGATGGCAGCCTTTCGCCGCAATGCGTATTCGACCATGGTGTTTCGCCTGGCCGACAAGTCGGCTTTTGAAAAAACAAAAACTGCCATTGACACTGACCAACGCCTGCAAATTGAAGCCAAGCCGGAAATCCAATTCTATGCAGAACAGAGCGAAGCGCTGGCCACCTTCATCCGCATCCTTGGCTTAAGCCTTTCCATCATCTTTTCCATCGGTGCCATTGTTGGTGCCATGATCACCATGTTCGCCGCCGTCGCCCAGCGCGTCGGGGAAATTGGTACGTTGCGCGCCCTGGGTTTCAGGCGCAGCGCTGTATTGATTGCTTTTCTATTTGAGTCACTCTTGCTCTCTCTGGTGGGCGGCTGTATAGGCTTGTTTGCCGCTTCATGGATGCAAGCAGTCGATATCTCAACGACCAATTTTCAGACCTTTAGTGAGTTAGCCTTCCAATTTAAACTGACGCCCGAGATCGCGGTCCAGACTATCGTGTTTTCTTTGTTTATGGGTTTTGTCGGTGGCTTCATTCCGTCATGGCAGGCAGCCCGAATGAAGATCGTTGATTGTTTGCGCGCCAGTTAATCCAGGCGCAAAAATAGCTACACCAAGTCGGGATTTTTTTGAAACTTTCATGGCTTTGTGCAGTCCATCATTCTTTAATCAGGATGAGTACAAATGATGGACAAACCCAACAAGCTCAGCATGCTGACTATTTCTCTGCACTGGATCATCGGCATCCTTATCATGGGTCTATGTGCCGCAGGTGTGTATATGACCAGGGCAGAAGCCTGGGACTTGTACCCCATTCATAAGTCCCTGGGCGTGCTGGTGCTTTCTGCTGCCCTACTGCGTGTACTATGGCGCATTAAAAATGGCTGGCCTGCACCCGTAGCGGATTATTCCCGACTCGAACATTTAGCAGCAAAAGTCGTCAAATGGGTATTGATCATTGGCACAATAGCTTTACCCGTCGGTGGCATGTTGTTTTCTGGAGCCAGCGGCCACGGCTTTGGCATATTCAGCCTGGTACTGGTTCCTGCTCAGCATATGCCTGGCAACCCCGCAGAAGTGTTGGCTTATAGTGAATTCTGGGCAAGAGCTGGTGCCAGCATACACCAGGCGACAGCCTATATCCTGATTGCGGCCATCCTCCTGCATGTGGCGGGCGCATGCAAACACCACTTTATCGACAAGGATGCGACTCTAAACCGCATGCTGAACAAGTAAATCCTGCCATTTTAAAAGCGCCTATCTATGATGCAAAAAACCTGGATAAGCGGGCTATTGTTCGCTCTTGCCCTGCCCGCAGCAATCGCACAAACCAGATCACCCGAATGGGATACATGGCTAACAAAAAACACCAGCGCGATCACAGATAAAAATGCCAGCGATGACTACGCCGACCTTGCTGCTTTTGGTGCAGCCATCAAAGATAGCCGCATCATCCTGCTGGATGAGCAAAGCCATGGAGAAGAAAATGTCTTTGCATTGAAAGCCAGGCTAGTGAGATATCTGCATGAGAAACATGGTTACCAGGTGTTGGTGCTGGAAAGTGGTCTATATGATGTTGAGCACATCTGGCGAATTACCGATGCAGCCAACACCATACGCTCACAAGCACCAGGCAATGTGTTTTACCTGTATGCAAACAGCCCTGCAATGCAGGGGCTATTCGAATATCTCCAAACTCAAAAACAGGGAAATTCTCCCCTGATACTATCGGGTATGGATAGTCAGCATACTGGCACCTATGCCAGACAATACCTGCTGAATGACCTGAAGAATCAACTGAACAAGACAGGTAATGCCAAATTGGGCAACGATACTTTCTGGAGTAAATTTGCCGAACTCAGCCTGGCCTTGTTCAACATGGATCGCACGGCACCCGATACCAAGATCCAGGAGCAATATTTTCAATTCATGCTGCAAATAAAAGCTGCTTTCCCTTCAAGTGAGCAGTATTTCTGGCAACGCATCGTCGCCAGCATCGAGGATCAGGCGAGGCGTTACTGGGGAAACAGACATGAACACCGCAGTGCGGTCATGGGCGAGAATTTACTTTCCCTGCTGCAGCATCGCTATGCGAATCAAAAAATCATCGTCTGGGGGCATTTCGTGCACCTGAATCGTAGCGGGTTACCGCGCCATGGCAATCTTGGTCACCTGGTCAGCGATCGGTTTGAGGACAAGGCCTATGTTGTCCATTTCACAGGCAATAAGGGAAGCTACTACAATTTTTTCAATGATCAGAATACCCCAGTCCTGAGCTTCCCTGCCAAGACCATAGAAAATCATCTGGAACGCCAGCCAGGCCCTTATAACTTTACTGACTGGCGCAAACTACCACCACATCTGAAACAGGATGTGAGTATGCAAGCTGCGCTCAGCTCTTACATTCCTCAAGGCTTGTTTGAATTACCTGAAGCTGGAGCACATTGGCATGAACGTGTAGATGGAACTTTTTACCTGAACAAGATCACAAGCACAAAACCATGAACTTGTTGAGCAATGCTGCTTATATCGTGTTGATAAACGTCTTGTAAAAATCAACGAAAGCCCTGACCTTGCCAGGCATATGCCGCCCTGGTGGCAGTACGGCATATATGCCGCCCTTGGGCAACTCGTAGTCAGGCAGCAAACGTTGCAACTTGCCAGCATTGATCGCCATGGCTGAACTCAATTCCTCCATGGCAGAAATACCCGCACCAGCTTGCAGCAAGGCCAGCAAGGCATTTGGCGAATCAACCTGCATACGCGATTTCATGTGTATGGTTTGTACACTACCTGACGCATCTGCAATTTTCCAGGTCCATGGCGCAGGCAACAGGGACAGCGCTATCCATTGATGCTCGCTTAAATCCTCTGGTACTTTGGGAATACCATGCTTTTTTAGGTAAGCTGGCGCGGCCACGATGAATTGCTGAAATTCACCGAGCTTGATGGCCCTTTGCGATGAATCGCGCAACCAGCCCATACGAAAAGACAGATCTATGCCATCTGCGACCAGATCAGATATGCGGTCACCCGTCCGCAAGTCTATACGCAAGTGCGGATGCAACCGGGAAAACTCTGCCACGGCTGGCGCGATAGACAAAGTCGCATGACTGACGCTGGCAGACAAGCGCAGCAAACCTGTCAACTCCCCCTGTTCACTACCCACTTGCGTCAAGGCATCGCGCAAGCCTGCCAGCAAGGGCTGGCACTGCTCATGCAGATTGCGGCCAACATCGGTCAGTGCCATCTGGCGCGTGGTGCGAGTGAACAAGGCTGCTCCCAGTTGCCGTTCCAGCCGGTTTATTTGCACACTGATCTTGGCTTTTGCCACATCCAGCCTGTCTGCTGCTGCAGTAAAACTGCCCGCCTCAACCACGGCATCAAAAATGGTCAGGCTATTCAAATCTATTTGATCGAATGTTGCCATGTTCATCCTTACATTGCGTCAATTGCCTGATGAGGTGCAAATCCACAACTTTAATTGATAACAAATTTAGAACAATGAATTATTAATTATCACATTTATCTAGTCAATAAAAAATGTCAGACTGCGCCTCATCAACACATTCATCCAGGAGAAGCAAATGAATATCGCCATTATCGGTGCCAGTGGTTTTATAGGATCCGCAATTTTGACAGAAGCATTGTCACGCCAGCACAAAGTCACAGCCTTTGTTGCCCACCCTGAAAAATTGGCAGCAACAAATGAATTGCAAGTGTTTGCCACTGATGTACAAGACCTACAAACCCTGAGCAAGCAATTGACCGGATTTGATGCCATCATCAGCGCTTTCAGCGGTCATGCAAATGGCGACACCCTGGGATATTACGTCAGCGGCATCAGCAATATTATTCAGGCGGCCAGGGATGTACAAACACCGCGCCTGCTGGTAGTTGGCGGCGCAGGCTCGCTGGAAGTTGCACCTGGCGTACAGGTATTGGATACACCAGACTTCCCTGAAGCGTACCGGGCATCGGCTGAAGGTGCGCGCACTGCATTGCAACTGCTGCGTCAGGAAACAACGCTCAACTGGACCATGCTCAGCCCCTCAGCCATGATTGCGCCTGGTCAGCGCACTGGACATTTCCGACTGGGCAAGGATAATTTATTGATTGCTGCAGATGGCAAGAGTCATATATCGGTAGAAGACTATGCGGTAGCGATGATCAATGAACTGGAAGTACCGGCAAATCAGTATCAAAGATTTACCGTAGGTTACTGATCTGGCGGTGAGAACATACTTAAGTATGACAGCTTATGGGGAAAGTATTTAGTAAGATACGTATTCATCTCAACTGAATCTGGCTTCCTGGACCAGGGTGTGTTGACATATCTTTTCGCCTAAAAGGCATGTCAACACACCCAAATAACCCTTGCAGCTTCCACCAACTCACAAACTTGAAGGTAACCGCATGAGCGCACTGGTAATAAAAGAATGGAAGACTGACACCAAACCTATCGACGACAAGAATAATTTCATCAGCATTACCGGTCGCCCAAGCGGTTTGATTGCATGGATTTTGTCGCTGATGGGCGTTGATCCTACCACCAGAATTTTGGTAGGCGTCGACAGGGTCGAGTTTACTGCGAATTCATTAGCGGGAACAGAGTCCCGTATGTTACCGCTGCAAGGCATTTGCTCAACTTATTATGGCTATCACAAGCCGTGGAAGCAGGCTTTGAGCTACTTTTCTATAGGATTTTTTATTGCATACTTCTTAATGGCGGCGCAGCTATTTACCCCGGCGCTGTTAGTCATTTTCGCTGGTGCAGTGATAGGGTTGGTGTACTACTTTCTGAATCGAGAACTGACGCTGGGATTCGTTGAGAACAGTGGTGTCATTAGCGGCATACGCTTCAAGCGTTCTGTTATTGAAAATATTGATGTCAACGAGGAACAGGCGAAATCCGCATGCGTCATCATACAAAAACTGATAGAAGCGAAAGAAAAACGTAGCAAGGCTACGGCTAGCTGAACAGCGACTGAGCGACTCCATCATCAGTCCTGCGTATTGCATTTATTCCTCAATGAGGCCGCATAAAATATATGCGGCCTCACTTCATTTAGGCCTCACCCTTGTGTCCACCAAAAATGCATCGGGACATTGAATACTTGTCAGTATGTTGAGGCTGAAAAGTGGTTGCTGCAGAAATCCTGTGTCATGAAGCGACCTGAAGAAATTTTTAGCGCTTGTAACTTACCAATGATGGAAAAACCCATTAAGTACCAGATTTCAGTACTAATCGTTCAAGCATACTAAGCCTGGCATTTTCTATTGGCGTAGTTTTTTTATCTTTGCGAGACTTCGCTCCGAGCTCTCCGCCGGAGAGTAGTTGTGCGGCAGGACTGCCGCCCGGACTGTTTAGCTTCCATTGATAAAAGGATTACCATGAAACATATTTTCAAACTAACAGCCATCGCGTTCTCCAGCTTCATGGCCATGTCGTTTTCTGCTCACGCACAAGATAAAACGGCGCAAGAGCCTGAGTCTACAGCGATAATTGGTGCTGGTGTGTTCTATGCGCCTGAATACCTGGGTGCGAAGAAAAATCGCTTTGGCCCTGCTATCTATGGCGAATACCAAAACAAAAACGGATTTTTTGTCAGCACCGCGCGCGGCATAGGTTATGGTCAGAAAGTCGGTGATTTCTCACTTAGCGCAGGAATAGGCTATCGCGCAGGCCGTGAAGATTCACGCGATTCGAAAAAACTGTTCAGTTCAGATGACTTGAAAGGCATGGGTGATATTCCTGGCTCTGTCACAGCCAACCTGCATGCAAGCACCACCTTTGCTGGTGGCATCAATGCCAGTTTTGGTGCCAACCTGGCGTTGTCTCATAGAGAAAATGGCAATTCCTACGAATTTGGCTTGTCCGCCCCGATATTCCAGACTACCTCAGACAAAGTTGAAATTGGTGGCAGCCTGACTTATGGCGATGCCAAATATAACCAGACTAATTTTGGTGTAACTGCCAAGCAAAGTACTAATTCAGGCTACAAGACATTTAACGCAAAGGCCGGATTCTCACAAGCGCTGGGCACTGTCTCATGGACACATATGATAGACAAAAACTGGTCCGTACGCAGTGCCGCAGGTGTTTCTCAAGTGATGGGTGATGCTGCAGACAGCCCGTTGACGAAAAAGAAAACCAGCCCGATATTGATGACAACAGTAAATTATACTTTCTGACTTGCATAATGTAATTCTTGCGTGAGTACAGGCCCTGACGATAGAGATACATTATCAACAGGGCCAGCATCGCTAATGAGCCAGCGACTACACTGAGATAGTCACTTTTTGACGCGTAAGGCCGTGACGACACCAATAATCAAAAAAGTAATCCCCAGCAAAACTATGGGTTCTGGTATGCGCTTACTCAGAATGAATGCATAGGCCAGCGCTGCCAGCGTTTCAAACACAATGAGTTGCCCTGCAAGGTTGGTAGGCAAGCGTTTGCTGGCCTGGTTCCAGCACATCGTGCCTAGCCATGAGGCAAACAAACCAATAATCAACATCAGAGTGATGAAGTATTGTGGCCGGGGGCCGAATGGCATGGAAAAATCCTGCCCGCTGACACTCATGTATATCCATAAGCCCAAATAACCGAGCACAGCAAGCGGCAAAGTGGCAACACCTTGGGCACTGGCCCAGACTCTGGGATTACGGTCAGGGTGGTGGCGCAACCAGTCCGCATTTCTTAAGGGGTACCAGGTCCAGCAGGCCACGGCAACAAGGGCAAACAGGCCACCTATGATATACGTCCTGATATCTTTGTCAGAGGCCGCCTGCAATACGCTTATTTCCACACTGTTGACGCAGGCCACGCCAGCAAAAATAATCATTAGCGATGGCAGCATGCGTCGCCAGGCAATGCTTCCATCGCGCTGGGCATTACGGTAATTGGCAGTGATGGCAATCACAACAGGCAGCGTGCCTATCAACATGGTGGGCAGCGGCGCACCTGAGCGTTGTATTGCGCTGGCCAGACACAGGTAGTACAGAATATTGCCCACCGCTGCCAGCTTCAGTGCCTCTATCCAGTCGGACTTGTTCAACAAGCGTAATTGACGCCTGTCCATCCAGGCTATCGGCAGCGTGATCAGGCCAAATGCGAGGTAGCGGCCAAATGATTGCAGAGCTGCCGGATACTCGGGCAAGAGCAAAGGGCCGATAAATACCAGGCCCCACATCAAACCTGCTGCCATTGCATATAAAATGCCGATACCCATAGAGTCTGCCCTCAGAAAAGAGTCAGCTTAGAAGATCTTGGGATGGCAGTCTTGTACCAGATTGCGCTTAGAACCTGTTTACGATCTTACTGCGCGTGCGTGATCGGTGCGCATCTGCTGCTGATAACGTGCAGGTGTCACGCCATAGCGACGCACGAATGCCTTGTTCAAATGTGACTGGTCTGTCAGGCCAGTTGCAGCTGCCACCTGTGCCGGTGGCAAGCCCTTGGCCAATAGGCATTTGGCCTCGTACAAACGCAATGCCATCAGCATTTGCTGTGGCGTCGCGTGATATTGCGCCTTGAAGCTGCGCAAGAAGTGAAAGGGGCTTAGTCCAGCAACCTGCGCCAGTTGCTCAAGGCTGATGCGATCTGCCATGCAGGCACGCATATAATCAAGCACCGCAGCAAAGCGTTGCTTAGCCAGAGATATTGGTGCTTGCGGCGCACTGGCATAGCGTTTGAATTCGAACAAAATATCAAACAAGAGGCTGTCGAAACTCAACTTGTCCGTGGCTTGCCAGATTTGCTCCAGCATGGCACCCAGCTTGCGTGCGCTAATAACATTGTGCGCAACCGCATCCTTGAACCACCAACCGCGTTCACCCGTGACTTCTGCGACGACTTCAGGGTCTATATACATCATACGATAGCGCCAGCCGGTATCTGTCTCTGCCCTGCCGGTATGCAATTCGTCCGGATTCATCAGAACCACGGAGTCTTGCGGTGCCAGATGATCACTCCCCAGATAACGGAAACGCTCTACCCCGCTGGCAATAGACCCCAGGCCAAAAGCTTCATGCGTATGCGGCTCGAAGGCGTGAGCAACGATATGGGCGCGGTATAACTCGACTCCGGGCCGATGTTGTACCCTTTTGAATTCTGCACGGTCACTCACATGTTCAAAGCTTTCAGGCACACCGGGCATGGACAAAGCGTCCTCATTGCCCTGAAGGCCCTGTTGTATGCTGATATGGATGTCGGCTATGTTCATGAGATATCTTGCCTGCTTTTACAGTACCGTTTCAACACCACGGTTAGCCAGTTGATCAGCTCTTTCATTACCAGGATGGCCGGTGTGGCCACGCACCCAGCGCCAGTCAATTTCATGGATGGTGCGGGCGGCATCGAGTTGCTGCCACAGATCGACATTTTTTACCGGTGCCTTGGACGCTGTTTTCCAACCCTTGGCTTTCCAGCCGGTAATCCATTCAGTGATGCCCTTCAACACATACTGGCTATCGGTGTGCAGAGTGATATGACAGGGGCGCTTCAATGCACCCAGTGCCTGTATCACCGCCATCAATTCCATGCGGTTATTGGTGGTGTCTTTTTCACCGCCAAATAATTCTTTTTCTTTATTACCCGCTATCAGCAAAGCGCCCCAGCCACCAACGCCAGGATTACCCTTGCAGGCACCATCTGTGTAAATTTCTATATTATCCATTTGATTCTTTTGATTTGTTTGCCACTGGCAAGGCATGTGCACTGGATACCCGTTTTTGCTTCCATGCGGGTCCTATCAAATACATGCCTTTTACTCTTTTCACGGCCTGCAATATATACACTGCGCCAAAATAAGGCCACCAGCGTTGTCCTGCTTTTTCCATGAAACGATAGCGTTGCAGCCATTTTTCTGATTTGAAAGGAGGCGCATAGCAACCAAAATCGCAGCTTCCCACTTCCATATTCAATAACTTAAGCCAATCCTTCAAACGCGGTGGGCTGATAAATTCACCCTCTTTGGGCAAGAAATAATTCTTGCTCAAACGCCCAGTCGCCTGCCTTGCCCCCCACAGGCTGGCGCGGTTAAAGCCGGTGATGATGACCCTGCCTTCAGGTATCAGGACCCTTTCCACCTCGCGCAGTATCTGATGTGGCTCTTGAGCAAATTCAAGCACATGCGGCAAGACGATCAAATCTATGCTGTGTGCGTCAAAAGGCAATTCGGCAAAGTCATGAATGACAACGACAGGCCGCTTTTGCCCTGGCTGACTTTCATCCGGCAAGCGGGAATTGGTCAGCCAGCGGTGTGGCATGCGGCTGGCTGCCAGCGCATCAATTTGTGGCAAACCTATCTGCAAGGCATTGAAACCAAAGATGTCCACCGTCAATTTATCGAGCATGGCCTGCTCCCATTGACGGATATAGCTACCTGCTGGCAGCTCTAACCATGATCCAAGGTCTATAATGTTTTTTTCCAAAGCATCCATGCCTGATATGAAGAATTCCCTGAGTATATTGACTGTCCCCGCCTTTGACGACAATTATCTATGGATTATCCATGA
>Ga0187843_10000053_pt1 | contig 98710 bp, 81 predicted proteins | sample SpaLakP09_SKY_43_FD_134516 | JGI IMG/M metagenome (GOLD analysis project Ga0187843, IMG submission 134516) | Oligotrophic lake water microbial communities from Sparkling Lake, Wisconsin, USA - SP09_SKY_43 | ecosystem: Environmental > Aquatic > Freshwater > Lake | place: USA: Sparkling Lake...
ATATATCCATTCTTTTTTATAAAGAATAAATAAATTATCAATTATTTTATCAACTATTATTTTTGTATCATTATTTTTTAAATAAATAAATAATTTTTCTAATAAAAGATGTATTTGTTGAATAATTACTTCTTTTTGAATAACATTATATTTTTCTAAATTTACTAAAAATAGAGAAAATGCTTCACATTTATCATTTTCTTTATTTGTTTTACAAATATCATCATAATTATTATTTTCTCTACATTCTATATTTTTTTCAAAATGATTCATGTATAAATCTATTTTTTCAAATAATATTTTATTCATTAAATCATATTTTACTGACAATTTACTATATAATTTTGCATATATATCTGAATAAAAACTATTTCCAGAAGTAATTTCTATTATTAAATTATATATTTTATAATTCTCTTCTAATGAATATATATTTAATTTATCTAAAATCATTATAATAGAATCCAAATTACTATTCAAATTACTTATAGTAATCATATTTAGTAGAGAACGAACATTAATTATTTCATTATCAATTCCTTCTTTTTTATTAATTTTCGTTATTTCAAATGAAGAAATTAAATCCCAATCATCATCATTTAATATTTCATTTACTTTTATTCTTTTGTATTCACTATTTTTTTGATTATTTTCTATAAAATTTCCTTCGTTTTTTTTTGGAAAATGAATATTTTTATTTGTTCTTTTATTAAAAATAGGAGTTTTTACATAACTTGAAGAACCAACTTTATTTGTTAATTCTTCTATTAATAATAATGTCTCATTGGATAATATACATTCAAATCCCATAAAAGATATATTTTTAATATCAGTTAATGTATATTTTTTTGATAATAAATTCATAATATGATTTAAATAATATAATTTATTTATATCTTGTTTATATTTATATAATACATTTTAAATGTGTTTAAAAATAAAATAGTTGTATAACATTATGACTGATAATGAAGAATTTACTTTTGAAAAATGGGATGAATTAGATATACCATTAAATCTACTTAGAGGAATATATGCCTATGGATTTGAAAATGTAAGTCCAATACAAACAAAAGCAATTAAACCCATTATTATGGGAAGAGATATAATCGCACAAGCACAATCAGGAACTGGAAAAACAGCAACCTTTACAATTGGAGCATTATCTAATATTCAAATTGAAAATAATCATACTCAAGTATTAATTCTTTCACCAACTAGAGAATTAACTAAACAAACCGCTAATGTAATTAATGGTATTGGATGTATGATGCCATTATTAAAAGTAAAAACATTAATTGGAGGAACTTCTATTGAAGAAGATATTAATATGATGAAAGAAAATACACCTCATATCATTACTGGATGTCCAGGAAGAGTTTATGATATTATGAGAAGAAATACTACATTATGTAAAAATATAAAAATTATTATTCTAGATGAAGCTGATGAAATGTTGGGATCCGGATTTAAAGAACAAGTATATAATATCTTTCAATATCTTAATAAAACTGTTCAAATATGTCTATTTAGTGCTACATTACCTGATAGCATACACGTTATTATTAATAAAATTATGAAAAATCCTATTAGAGTTCAAGTAAAATCAGAACAATTAACATTAGAAGGTATTTCACAATTTTATATTGCAATTGAAAATGACCAACAAAAATATGCTACATTAAAAGATTTATATTCTTATATTTCTGTAAGTCAATGTATTATTTATGCAAATAGTTTGAAAAGAGTTGCTGAACTCAATGAAGCAATGATCGCAGATGGATATCCTGTTTGTTGTATACATGGAAATATGGAAAAAGAAGAGAGAGACAAAGCATTTAATGATTTCAAAATTGGAAAATATAGAGTATTAATTTCATCTAATGTTACTGCTAGAGGTATTGATATTCAACAAGTAAGTGTGGTTATTAATTTTGATCTACCAAAAGATATTCATACATATCTTCATCGTATTGGACGATCTGGTCGTTGGGGAAGAAAAGGGGTTGGTATTAATTTTATTACAAGAAGAGATGTCACTAAAATGAGAGAAATTGAACAACATTATATAACCGAAATTAATGAATTACCTTCTAATTTAGAAAATATTATCAAATGATATTATTATGAGTACAATTTCATTAAATATATCATTTCCATTTTCACGCAACTTTCGCTCTATTTGTTGTTCTTCTAACGGACAATATATTTCAACTGTCGCTAGTGGTACAATATGGAATAATACAAATTATGGAAATATTTCTACAGAATGGTATCAAAATAGTACTCCAACACCATTAAATACGCAAAGATGGAGAAGATCTTGTTCAACTGCAAATGGTGATTATTTATTTGGATTTAATAATCTTATACTATGTTATTCAACAAAAGTAGATGGGAATATATATGGAAAGGATTGGAATAGAGTACCAAATTCAATAAATATACCACATGTTGGTCTATGTTGTTCATCATCAGGTAATATTATTACTGTTAATATTGGTGGTAGTATATATTATACACATAATTTTTTAGATAATAATCCAACATGGACACAAGTATATTATAATTCACAAATTGTAGATCTTCGGAGTTATTTATTATGTTGTTCTGCAAATGGATTAATACTTTCATTTTTAACTTCTATAGATATTCAATTACAAACATTTAATTTAGCAGTTGGATATTATGAAAATAATAATTATTCATTTATATATGCAAGTGAAACATTAAATGGTGATATAGGGTATTCTTCTATTTGTATAAGTCATAATGGTGAATATATACATATTTGTACAAAAGGAAATGATTTAAATAATTATACAAATGGAAATGTATATACATATAGATTTGTGAATAATAATAATAATCCTACTCTTACATTATTATATCAACCTCCTAATCCAGACCTAACACTATTATGGGCTTGGTCTTCTATATGTTGTGATTCAACTGGACAATATGTTGCTGCTGTATTGTCACCAATTAATACTAGTAATGGTGGAATATATATAAGTAATGATTATGGTAATTCTTATCAAGGATTTTATATAAGTTCAGATCTAAGTACTTCATATGATTGGAATCATTGTTGTTGTGATTCAAATTTTAATTATTTATTTTTAACAAATACACTTGGTCTCGAGAATGATAATTCTGCTGGTGTATATAAAGCAGAATTAAATATATTACCACCAGGACCAACAGGACCAACCGGACCAACTGGACCAACAGGACCAACCGGACCAACCGGACCAACTGGACCAACAGGACCAACTGGACCAACAGGACCAACTGGACCAACAGGACCAACTGGACCAACAGGATCAACAGGATCAACTGGAACAACTGGTAATACTGGGACAAATACAATGCCTTTTATAAGTATAGTAGCTAATCCTGATTATGCAACTAATACTATGAGTATTACATTTACAGATAATTCTTATACTACAGATTCTAATGATTCATACATATTAGTAAATCAAATGGGAAATATTACGTCAGATATATATAAACCAAGTACAAATACAAATACTTTTATCTTTTATTTTGCAACATTATTACAAGGAAAAAATATTTTATATGTTTCTAATGTATCTTTTACAAAAATAAGTATTCAATTTATGATTGAGATATCAGTAAAATGTTTTAAAGAAAATACAAACATATTATGTTTAATAAATTCTAGAGAAATTTATATACCTATAGAAAAGTTAAATAATACATTTTATGTAAAAACGTATAATCATGGATATAAAAAAATTAAATATATAAATAAATCAATATTATTAAATTCACCTGATAGAACAATTAATAAATTATATAAAATAAATAAAGCAGAACATAATGATTTAACAGATGATTTATATTTAACAGGGTCTCATTCTATATTAAAAAATAATTTGACGAATATAGAAATGATAAAAATGAAAAAATTGATTGAGATGAAAAATATAAAGTTTGATTTTAAAATAGATGATAAATATAAATTATTGGCATGTTTTGACAAAGATTTTAAAGAATACAATGAAGAAAATTATTATAATATTTATCAAATAGTATTAGATAATGATGATAATGTTGTAAGAAATTATGGTATTTATGCAAATGGACTATTAGTTGAATCTACAAATGAAAAAATAAATTAATAATAGAAGTAGTTCTCGTCAAATAGAAAATATAATAATACTTTGTTAAAATATGTCCAATATAGAGAAAATAAATGAATATTTTCATTTACCTATTTCGTTTGATAAAAAAAGCATTGAATTAAATTCAACAATTATTACTGATTTAGAATTAAAAGAAACAATGGATCCTTCAGGAACACCATTATATAATTATGCATTCCAACCAAAAACAATTTTTGGTAATAAATTGATAAATGAATTATCTAAATATTATACTACTAATCAAAAATATTTAAAAGATACACAACACTTGTTGAAAAAATATAAAAGTAATGATAAAACGGATGTATCTTATGATGATATTATTCATTTATGGGATGATATAAAAAATGATAAATATTTTAAAGAAAAATATTATTATTTAGATTGGGAATGGTCGTATTGTGAAACATTAAATAATTCTCAAGAATTTTTACAGTTGATGAGTATTTATAATTTAGCATCACCTATTATTTCATTTTTAATGCCTGTTTTTATTTTAATTATTCCTTTTTTTATTATAACTATTAAAGGATACGATTTATCTTTTTCAAAATATTTAAATATTTTAAAAGATTATGCAAAAACAAATGCAATCGGACAATTATTTACTAATTATAATACAGTTCCAAATGAGAAAAAAATATATTTATTAGCAAGTACATTTTTTTATATATTATCCATTTATCAAAATTTTGTAATGTGTATTCGTTTTCATAAAAATATGATAAAAATACATGATTATTTTTCAAAAATAATTTCTTATATAGATCATTCAAATGAAAACTTGAATAATTTTTTACAATATTCTAATTCACTAAAATCATATCAACCATTTAATCTTGAAGCAATCAAACATTTGTCTGTATTATTAGATTTTAAGAATGAAATAAATAAAATAACACCTTATCAACTTTCTATAGAAAAAATTACTCAATTAGGAAAAATAATGAAAAATTTTTATTTTTTATATAAAAATGATGAATTAAAACATTCATTTATGTGGTCATTTGGAATGAATGGATATATTGATTGTTTAGAAGGATTGTCTTCAAATATCAAAGAGAATAAAATTAAATTCTGTAAAATTGGTAAAGATAAAAAGAAGAGAATTTTATTCAAAAATGCATATTATCTTCCTTTAATTAATGATGACCCTATTAAAAATGATATCCATTTAGATAAAAATTTAATTATAACTGGACCCAATGCTTCAGGAAAAACAACTATTTTAAAAACATCATTAATTAATATTATTTTTAGTCAACAATTTGGATGTGGATTTTATACAGACGCATATATTGTTCCATATAAACATATACATTGTTATCTCAATATACCAGATACTTCAGGTAGAGATAGTTTATTTCAAGCAGAAGCAAGAAGATGTAAAAATATAATTGATATTATTCATGATAATGAAAATGATACACATTTTTGTGTATTTGACGAATTATATTCAGGAACAAATCCAGAAGAAGCTGTCAATAGTGCAAAAGCATTTATGAAATATTTAATCAAATATAAGAGCGTACACTGTATGTTGACAACACATTTTTATGATATTTGTAAAGATTTGGAAAATAATCCAAAATTTGAAAATTGTCATATGGATACAAAAGAAGATGTAAATGATAAAAATACATTTAATTATACATATAAATTAGAAAAAGGAATATCTAATGTTCATGGTGGAATGAAAGTATTAAGAGATATGAATTATCCAAAAGAAATAATTGATTCTACTATATAATTCGTTTCCTTTATAAATATAAAAACTATTTAATTATTAGATTATGAGTTCTTTTTTTACAATTCCATATATTGCTTTTTTAGGATTTATATTATTATTAATCACTGGTGTGTATATTTTTCTAGTAAAGAGAATGGCAAACCAAAATCATCAGTTTAGTTCAATTGTTGGCGTAGTTACTTCTTTAGCAGATGAATTAAATCGTCTAAAAGAATTTATTTCAAATACATTAATTAATAAACCAAAAGAAATTCAATTGACAGAAAATGAGTTGATTCATGTATCAGATGATGAAGATGAAAATGAAGATACAGAAGAGGAAACTGATACTGAAGATGAAGATGAAGACGATGATGACGACGATGAGGATGAACACGATTCTATTGAAATTGCTAGTAATTTAGTAATTGAATCTTGTGATGATATTAAATATATTCAAATAAGTCCATTAATCAAGGATCCGGAATTTGTCAAAGATACAGAAATTATTAAGGATGAAGAAATTATTAAGGATGAAGAAATTATTAATGATCAGGAAATTATTAATGATCAGGAAATTATTAAGGAACAGGATATTGTTGAAGAAAAAGATACAACATTAGATTCAATCCATGATTTAACTATTTCATTAACAAACGAAGAAGAACTTGGTGAAGATACGGATCAAAACGTTGATTATAAAAAATTACCTTTAAATAAGTTAAGAAACATTATAGTAGAGAAAGGATTAGTTGAAGATGCATCAAAACTAAAGAAACCTGCTATATTACAATTGTTGGAACAACATAATTAGATTTATTATATTTTATTTTTATAAATTATAATAATATGAGTTGGGGAACTTGTTATTCAGGATCAAATAATATTCATTTTAATTTTCCACCAATTATGAATGATGGAAGACTTTATTCTTCTTGGCAACCTTCAGCTGTTGTTAATGATAATATTAGGAGAGTAGAGAATATACACACCAATTGGGATTATAGAAGATTTATGACCAATAATGGATTACAAATAATGAAATTAAATAATCAAGAAGCATGTTTAAGTTTAGGATTACCAACACATATCTCTACTTCTTCAAATCCAGCAAATAATGTTCCACATGTTTATTATTCTAATTATGATCATTATCCACCTGGTTATGGATATCCAACTAGTGATTTAAAAAATGTCTATTTGACTAGACAACAACTAATGGCAAAAATGATGTCTCCTTCTATCAATGTAAGAGATTAATTATTTTAATTTTAGATAATTCGTTATATAAACATATTGTAATATTATATGTCCATAGTAAAAAAATCAAAGTATCCGACCATAGATCATTTTGTATATGTAGCACAAGGGGATTATCAAACATGTGTTTCATTTTCTTCAATTAAAACATTTATTAGTATTATATGTAAAAAAATAACAATAATATCTTTAACAAATATTATTCCTGATGAATATTCAATTCACATTGCATCTTTAGTAGCAGGAATTATAGGGACAAATCCTGATATTAAAATAAAACCATTAATATCAGAAAATAATATAAGACGCATTTTAAGTTGTTCGCCATCAATGAGGATAAATTCATTAACTAAAGAAATAAATTCTCCAAATTCTCAAATGGATACAATACATAGTTTGTTAGAAGAATACGAAAATAATAATGTAGTTGGGTTTACATTTATTTGTTTAATTTTATCAATATATATATTATTAGTTGCAAAAGGAGAACATACAGAAGGTCATAATATATTTCGTAATAAAGAATGGGTTGCAAGAGATGACTCATTACTACAATTTGATTCTGAATTTGAAATAATGAAAATAATGTTTAACCCTTTATTTTTTACAGATTATTTTGTTACAAGTCCATCAAATATAATAATGGATATTTATAAACAGTATTTGGATCCAAGAATTATTAGTCATTTGGGTGAATTTTTTAATTATTTAGAAATGAATTTTCCAAGTCATATAATTCCAATACCAATTTATTTTGAGATGGACGATTCAACTAGACTTTATGATTTTGAGACCTATGATTATGAAACTAATACTATATTAAAAAAAAGTGGTATAACTAATGATGAAATCTCTAAAATATTATTTATCATGTCAGGAATACAAAAAACATATAGTTCAATTGGTACTTCATTGTCATATTTAATAGAAGCAAATCCTTTATTAAGGAGATTTCAAGAACATCATACTAGTCATGCAATGAATATAATAAGTATAGATAGTAGTTTTGAAGCTATTATATTAAATAATTGGAATAGAAAAACTTTTCTTACGTATATAAATTTATTAGATCTTTTAAATAAAATGAAAGATCAAGATATTTTTAAAATTAAAATTGACGAAATAAGTGGTGAAAGAATGAGTGTTATTAAATTAAATGAAGATGGAACCCATTGTAGAGATGCAGGTTTTGTTGGATTAGTGTTTGCATGTAAATCATCATCTATAACATGTCCGGTTGATATATTTCATGTAAAATATACTAGTGGTGATGTTGATAACTTATTATCTAATTTAATGACTGCATATGATTATTATATTACCAACATTAGTTCATTAGGATTACAAAAAACAAAATATATATATAAATTAAATCAACGTGAAAAAGAAAAAAATATAATTAAAAAATTAAAACAATTAGTTTTACATACAAAAAAAAATAAAGATGGTCGTATTATTCATACACTAAAAAGAAAACCTAAATATGATAGTCTTAACTTAAAAGAATTAGTAGCAGTTACTAAAAAAAGTAAAATGAATATATTAAGTAAATTTAAACATCCTAAATTTAAGTCTAGTGTTAAGATTGGTGGAGCAAAAAAAAGAACTAAACGAAATATAATTAAAAGATTACATAAATAATATTTTAATTTAAATAGTTCAATATATAAACAAAATCATGAATTTAATTAGCATTGATGTTGGAATAAAAAACTTGGCATATTGTTTATTTTCTTTAAATGAGGATAAATCCTTGTCTGATAAATCCTTGTCAGATAAATCCTTGTCAGATAAATCCTTTAAAATAGAGAAATGGGGAGTAATTGATTTATCTCAAAAATCAGAAATTCAACGAAAATGTAATTGTTTTAATGAACAAAAACCAACAAAAAAAAATCCAAATCCTATAAAAGAAAATTGTAAATTTCCTGCAAAATGGAGAAAAGGACAAGATTTTTTTTGTGTAAAACACGCCAAGAAATCTAATTATATGATTCCAACAAAACAATGTTCTATTCCATTTATTACTAAGCAAAAAATGGAATATTTAAATAAATTAATTACTCAATTTAATATTATTTTAGAAGAAAATAAAAAATATAAAAAAGATGAATTAATTTCTCTACTCAAAGAATATTTACAAACGAATTGTTTAGAAACAATAGAAGAAGTAAACGCTTCCAAATTAGATTTAGTAACAATTGGTAAAAACTTGAAAACCAAGTTTGATATTCTTTTCTCTACTTATACGATTGATAAAGTAATTATAGAGAATCAAATCAGTCCAATTGCAAATCGTATGAAAACAATTCAAGGAATGATTTCTCAATATTTTATAATGGTTTCTCAAAATGATATTGAGATTGATTTTGTTAATTCTACAAATAAATTAAAATTAGGCGAAAATATGGGAGCAATGGATTATAAAGAAAGAAAAAAACAAAGTATTCTATTAGTAAAAGATTCTGTAGATTCAAAATGGTTAGATTTTTTTAATTCTCATTCCAAAAAAGATGACTTGTCTGACTCCTATTTGCAAGGCGTATGGTATATTAAAAATAAATTATAATACATGTATATGTATTATTTAAAAATTTCTTTAAAACAATCTGGTCTTACTAATCAAATATTTACTTTCATTAATGGAATTATTAATGCTTACAAACAAAAAGAAAAAGTGGTTGTTATTGATTTATTCTTAAATGATATATCCAAAAATAAATATACACCCATATCATATATTTTCAATATTCATGAAATAAATATTTTTTTGAAAAAAAATTATGATTTAATTATTGTTGATAAATATAATATAAAATTTGATTTATTATCTGTTAAATATGGAAACAATTCTAATAATATTGATATTACTGATATTATTAAAACAAAATATTTGACTACAAATAAATTATATATAAATAAAAATAATTGTATTTTAAATAATTTATTAGGTGATCCATTACCAAATGTTATAAAACATCTTTTTGTTAAATATAAAATAAATGATTATGAAATTGAAGAAATATATGATGAACATTTAAATAAACCAGTAATTATTGATTTTAATTCAAAATATATTCATATAAATAAATGGATTAACGATTATAATAATAACATGTTTGAGAATATTTTAAAAAATATTGTATATAACAACGAATTTATACAAAAATCAGAAATGGTCATTAAAACATTAGATACAAGTAAAAAAATAAATGTATTACATTTAAGAGTTGAAGAAGATGCAATAAATCATTGGTCTAAAATAAATCGTATGATTCCATCTCATTTTAGAAATATTCTAGAGAATAAATATATTCAATTAATAATAAAATATTTTTCTAAAGAAGATAATATAATTATATTATCCAGTTCTTATAATAATAGAGTTATTCAATTTTTGCTAAGAAATCATTATTCTTTTAAATTTATTAATAAATTTTATGAAGATAGAGAAAAAAATGCAATTATAGATTTATTAGTATCAAAAAGTTGTAATCATATTTTTATAGGAAATTTTAATTTAATGAAATTAAATGGTTCTACGTTTAGTTATTATGTAGGAAAAATAATGAATAATCATTTGTTAAATGTATATATTGATTTGGATAAAATTCACGATAGAGAAGTTATAATAAAATCATAATAATTTCCAAGAATATATATATGGATGAAAAACGGAAAATATTAATTCAAAATATTTTTTATTCAGATATTATTGTTCAAGGTAATCCACATCTTAAAAGATGGTTAAAATCAGCAAATAATAATTTATCAAATAGTTTTTTACAATCATTATTACTATCAGAAGATAGTAATGAAGAAATAACAGATAGATTAAATGCAATAATGCATCAACAAGAAATAGAACAAAGAGAAATGGAAAAAGAAAGGGAAAGAGATAGAGAAATAGAAAGGGAAAGAGATAGAGAAATAGAAAGGGAAAGAGATAGAGAAATAGAAAGAGAATATATACCAGTTGTTGAAAGAAAAATTATTAATCCTATGCAACGATTAATTTATAATGCAAACAAACAAAAAATAAAAGAAAAAGAAAAACAAGAAGAAATACAAAACAAATTTGAAGTAAAGAAACGAAAAAAAGAATTAGAAGATGAATTATCAACAAAAAAAAGAGGGAGCATATATATAGAAGATGATCCATATTATATAAGCACACTGCCTACAAGAACACCATCAAGTAAAAAAAAAGTTTCTTTTAATAAAATGCGTAAAGTGAAATATATTGGTGGTAAAAGAACAAGAAAATCTAGAAAAAAGTCAAGAAAACAATCACGTCGGCTTTAGATGAAATATTATACATGTTGTTTTCATCTATTTTGGAAATACCTTTTTCTTTGAAAATATAATATTGTTCTTTTTTAATAAATAATTCATTTATAGGAATAAATAAATTATTTACATTTACATTTATATAATTTTTTTCAAGTAGAGAAGAAAATGGAGTCTTTATATTCACAATTAAATTGTTATTTTCATCTATTATTATATTTTCTGGTAAATCAGGAATACATTTTACAATAACATCTTTATCAAATTCTAATTCACTATGCCATAATGGAACAAAAAATGTTTTATTAAATAATTCTAATATAAATATTCTTTCGCCAAATAATTCATTTAATGTTGGTTTTAAAATATAAATAGTTACATCTTTGTATTTTTCCAAAATAATTTCTTTTACTTTCTCTACTAATTCATTAGAAATATGAAGAATGGATTTATGATTCAACAAAAAATGATATAAATTAATGGATGTTTCTTTGTTTATTCCTTCAAAAAGTTGGATTGTCATATTTTCATAATTATTCAAAATAAAATGATAAATAAAATCATATTTTTTGAGAATCTTTTTTAGAAAATATTCATAATTCACATTATTTTCTTTTTCTTCATTTACTTCTTCTTCGTTTATTTCTTGTTTTAATAATTCATACGCCATATTAATCTTCTTGAACCTTTCATTTGATTCTCTACTATTGTTGTGTTTATCTGGATGATGCAGTAGAGAAAGTTTATAATATTTTTTCTTTAAAAAAGATCCATCAATATTATTAAATGAATATATCTGGAAAATATTACATGCTTCTTCAACATCCATTTTATTTATTTATTTTTAATGTTTATATTTTGTGAAGGATTAATGATTTAGAATTTTAATAATAAAATATTTATGAATAATACACAAATAAATAGTGAACTTGAATTATTGTGTTTGAAAAATAAATTACAAACTAATCTAAAATATCATTTGTTAGGTGCTAATAAACCATATAATTTATTAGGAAGATGTATAGAGATACTAAAAATAAAATATAATGAACCATATGCGTTTAATGAATTAGAACAATTAAAACAAAATATTCATAATTATGTATTTTCGTTGGAACTTTTGCGAGTTGAAGATTGGATAGTAAATTGGAAAAATAAACAATTAATTAATGAATTAAATAATTTTGTTGATACAAGCAGAAATTACGAATTAGAAGAACAAATAAAAGATATACAAAAACAACTAAACGAAATTAAAGAAATTAATTTACAACAAAATCCATATATTGAACGAATAGATGAAAAACTAGCATAAAATATAAAATCTAATAAAATTAATTATATAAAATTATAAATATATAATTAAAAATGAGTAAGTGTGAACACGGAAAAAGAAAAACAAGATGTAAAGAATGTGGTGGTTCTGAAATGTGTATACACGAAAAACAAAAACCGTTTTGTAGAGAATGCAATGGTTCACAATTCTGCATACATAATAAAACTAAAAGTATTTGTATAGATTGTGGAGGTTCTAGAATATGTAAACACAGAAAACAAACCCCGTTTTGTAAAGAATGTGGTGGTTCTGCATTTTGTAAACACGGAAGAAGAAAAACAAGATGTAAAGAATGCGGTGGTTCTGAAATATGTAAACACGGAAAACATAATTCATATTGTAAAGAGTGTGGCGGTTCACATTTATGTAAAAGTGAATGGTGTGAAACGTTTGGAAATCGCAAATATGAAGGTTATTGTGTTGCTTGTTTTGTAAATAATCCAGAAAATCAAAATAAACCGGCAATGTTAAATTATAAAACTAAAGAAAAAGAAGTAGTTGATAGAATTACACAAACATTTACTAATTTTGATTGGATTTCTGATAAAAAAGTCCAAGATGGTTGTTCAAGAAGAAGACCAGATTTATTATTGGATATGGGAACACATATTATTATTGTCGAAGTTGATGAAAATAAACATACTGATTATGATTGTAGTTGTGAACATAAACGATTCATGGAATTATCTCAAGACTTGCAACATAGACCAATTATATTTATTCGTTTTAATCCAGATAGTTATACTAATCAAGAAGGTATATCAATAAAATCTTGTTGGAGATTAAATAAATTAGGTGTATTACAAATTACAAAAACTAAACAAACAGAATGGGAAGAACGAATAGAGACTTTAAAACAACAAATTCAATATTGGATTGATTATCCAACAGAAAAAACAATAGAAATTATTGAGTTGTTTTATTAATATTTTATATTAATAAAATAATTTAATAAGAAATTAAATTGAAACATTATACATCATATATAGAAACAACAACAAAGAAACAATGACTGACATTATAGTGAATGAACAATCTAATAATACACTTGCAACTGAAAATATTGCATATTTGGAAAGTTTATATAATGCAGTTAGTGAATCTATAAAACAACTATCAAGTTTTAATGTGAATACACCCAAGTATATCCAAATAATGTCTCTACATGGAATAGAGTTTAATATAATTAAATTTAACGAAACAATAAAAGATACTACTATTCATTTTCTTAAAACAATCATAGGAATAATAAATAGTCTCAAAGAAACACTTAGTGAGACAAAAAGTGATGATGTTAGTGATAAATATCGTAAGTTTCACAATAATATAATTAATAAAATAAAAAATTTTATTAATTATTATCTTAAATATATAAGTATTCTTGAACAAATTCGGTCAAATGTTTATAAAAAATATAGTGAAGGAGTAGAAGCAATAAATATACTTATTCAAAATAATAATATATCATTAGAAATACAAATTAGTGAAGACCCTAATTTTCATAGTATGTATTCTAGACAGAAAATACAAAATGATTTATTAGAAGATTATTATCATTGCTTGGATAATGATATACAAATATTTAATTCACTACGTGAATCATTTACAAATATAAATACATCCTTTTTGTGAATGTCGTAATGAACTTGATATTTATATTAATATATCTAATAAAACTATATAAGAATTTAAAGTCTTCCGTAATATTTATATATTATTGTAAATATGACGACCAAAATGATTAAAAATGAACAATGGACTGTAAAAATATTAATACAAAAAGTGTTAAATAATGAAATTCATAAACCAAAATATCAACGACAACAATACTGGGTTCTTTTACCAAAAAAAGAAAAAAAAGAAAAAACACCTAGTGACAGAAAATATATAGAATTTTTATTTGAAACACGTAATAGTGTTCATGCAATTACTTTTGGACATGAGAATGATAAATTATCAGTTATAGATGGAAATAATAGATTGAATGCAATTATTCGTTTTATAAATCAACCTTTTATTTTATTTCCTGAAAAATTAGATAAATTTAGAGAACAAATTAAAAAAGAAATAATGATTGATATTTCTAAAAAAATTGTTGAAATCATTGTTAATATAAAACAAACAAAATATGATAATTCACTACCATTAGATAAATTAAAAGAACACATTCAAGAAAAAACAAAGATTGACCTTTCTGTCATTTCTGATAAAGAATTTGATATTGTAAAACAAATTAAATATGATGAATCATACCCATTAGACAAACTAAAAGAACATATTCGTAAAGAAAAAAATATTATTGATATTTTTAATAAAATTACAGATAAAATTGTTGATATAATTATTGATATAGTAAAAGAAATAAAATATGATGATTTAATTAAATTTAAATATTTTCCTTTTTTTTCAAAAAATTACAAAGATTTATATAAGAATCATTTAAAATATATAAGAGATACAGCAGAACCATATTTTGAAGAACTAATTAATGAAATGAAAATAGATAATGAGGATAGATTTGATAATGATGTAATTATAAATGTGAATTTATTTATTGGATATTCTACTGAGGAATTGGCACGTGTATTTGGAAAAATAAACCAATATGATTCAAGATTAACAGAAAATGATGCATTGGCAAGTAAATTATTTAATATTGATGAATTTATTATTGAAGATAAAGTATTGGAAATTGAAATAAGACCTTATATTAAAGAATTTTATAATGGACAAAAAGATAAAGAAGAATTAATTTGTCATGGTTATAAAGAAGATGAACCTATAAATGCATTTGACTTTATGATAGGTTTTCAAAATTATTCTAACAATAAATGTTGTATAATACAAAATACAGATGATAAAAGATTGTCATTGTTTTTTAAAATTTATAAAAACTTGTATAAAGAAACATTTGATGTTACATTTACAACAAAAAATGTAAATGAATTTATTAGTTACATGAAAAAAGTAATCAATATTTTACAAGAATTAGAAAATAGAATTTTTACTAAAAATTTAGTCAAAGGTAAAAATACAATTTTTGATGCAGCAAATAAAAAATTAAAATCATTGGAAAAAAATAACATGTATTTAATAATAACATCTATAATAGGATATATAAAGAATAAAACAGACAATAAAGAAATATTAAAATCTATTGAAAAATGTATATTATATCATTTCTTTATTAGTAATATAGATGATAAAGATGAAAGAAAAAAATACCAATTATTTGATGGTATAGCATTTGAAGCAGGAGGTACTTTTATAGACAATCAAGCAAACTCCTTTATAAAGGATCCTAGTTTAATTTCCAAAAAAATCACCCCAGAAATAATGGAAGAAGTTTTAATTAAATTAACACAAGAAAATGTAAAAAATAAAACTTATGAAGTTAGAAGTAATGGTAACGATAAATTAGATAAACGAAGAAATAGAAAACTATTTGAAAAAATTCTCATTTCTACTTATTATTATCGTAAAATTCCAAGAGAATATTTACAAAATAATTTTTGGGTTGAACATATATTTCCATTTAGTTCTAGTTGGGATAGTGAAATAGATATAGATCGTCTAGGAAATATAATTCCAATCATTGATATTTTAAATAAAGATAGAAATAATCATCATATTGAAGAATATAAAAAAAACGATAAAAATAAAATTTTAAATTTTATTGATATTATTCCAAAAACAGAAAAGTATAATAGTATAATTTCTCATACATGTAGAAAACCACATGTTATAAATAGTGAAGAATACAATAAAATATGTATTAATAACGAACGAATACTAATTAAATGTTTTTTGGAAGACACATTATAATATTAAATCAATATACTCATTCAAATGATTTATTAGAAGATTATTATCATTGCTTGGATAATGATATACAAATATTTAATTCTCTACGTGAATCATTTACAAATATAAATACATCCTTTTTGTGAATGTTATAATTTATACAATTATACAATTATATAATTATATTTATTGTGGAATTAGCATATCGTATTCTAAATACGATTTTTTTTCGTACTCACGCTGTTAGAACACACTAAAAGACGAAAGTCATCTTATCACAAATAATATAATATAATATAATATATGATTAGTACTAGAATATTATTAACAATATTTTTAGGATTATTATCAGGTATATTAGGTGGAGCATTTGGATTAGGAGGATCTTTTATAATGCTTCCAGGTGTTATATTATTAGGAATAATCCCTGATTATAAAACAGCAGTAGGTACTATATTATTATCGTTATTACCACCTGTTTCTTTAATGGCTGTTATAGAATATTATAAAAGAAAACAAGTTGACATTGTTGTAGCTATTATTTTATTTGTAACCTATTTTATAGCTGCTTATTTTGGTTCTTTTATAAATAAAGCATATAGCATAAAGGTATTAGAATATTGGACATCATTATGCTTTTTTTTAATAGCAATATATTTCTTCTGGGCAGCATATACTGATAAGCATAAATCTAAGTATTAATATAATAATATCCGCAATTATTTTAATACACTTTACTATTAATAGTTGATTCAAAATAACCTATTCATTTTTTTATAAATTAATTTTATAAAAAAATTATATAATTATGTATTAAAAAATTGAAACATATCTACTCTATAAAAAAGTTTCAAACAAAGTATAAAAATGAGTTTCCAAACAATTATCATTGAAAAGAAAAAGGTAAATGATTGGTCTGATCCAGAATTCAAATCTGCATACCAAAAAGCATATAGAGAAGCTAATAAAGATAAAATTAAAGAAAAATTATTAGAAAAAAAAGAATTAATTACAACAACCCCTGTAACTACACCTACATCAATTCCATCAACACCTAAAATAAAACTTACTGAAAACTTGAATGAATACAATAAAAGTTATTATCAAAAGAATAGAGAAAAATTATTAAAAAAAGCAAACGAAAATAAAGAAAGAAGAAATGAATACTATACATGTGCGTGTGGTTGTGAAGTTCGTTTGAATAATTCAACACACAAGAAAACAGACAAACATTTCAAACGAATGCAACTAAGAGAACTAGAACTAATGGGACAAGAAGATAATAAAGGACAAGAAGATACAATAAATGTTAATATCCGTGAATCAACGAAATGATGTAATAAAATAAATATTCCAAATGATAAATGGGTCTATAATTATTATTATAATATTCAAAAAATGAATATATTTTATTCATTAGTTTTTTTATGTATTCTTTTTTTATTTTCTTTGATAAAATCAAATTACTTGTAATATACCAAATACATTCATTCACATTTAAATTATAAATAAACATGTCATAAATAATATCTCTAAAAAATAACTTATTTAATGTCTCTACATTAACAATTGAATCGAAAATTTTATCACAAATAATTTTATGAGGAATATTATATTTATGAATGGATTCCATATATAAACTTTTAATGTTAGTGATTGTATCTAATTTAATATTGGAAGGAATTTTAGTATTTAATAATTTATTATACATATTTTTCGTAGGTCTTGACATGTGAATAATTTCACATGAATTTAAAATATTATCAGGAATAAAACTAATATCTTCTGTAATTAAAATAAAACTAATATGAATAGGACAATTATTATTTTTTTGTATATAACTATAAAAATTTTCCAATAAATCAGAATTTATTTTATTAAAGTTTTTACATAAAATAATTCCATATTTTTCAGATTTTGCAGAAATAATATCAATGATTTGACAATAAATTTCATACCATAATAATTTGGAATTACAACCAAGTAGAGACATATCTATTTCATAATGAACATCACTTATTTTAATAAAATAATAAGATTTATTCATATTTATTTGTTTGTTAATATTAATACTAATTTTTTTTTCATATTTTAAATCACAAGAACTATACATTTTAATACATTTTAATGATTGTGTATATTTTCCAATTCCAGGTGGTCCATAAAAAATTATATTTTTTAAATGAATAATATTGTTTGGAAATTTCTTAAATACTAATTCATTTTTTGGATGAATATTTAAATTTTTATTAGAAGTTAAATAATCATCAAACAATGTTTCATGATTTTTCATTGAATATATTTTAATTATTATTCATTTTTTAAATAAAAGATAAGGATATAAAATACATATTAATATATTGTATATAAATGATGTTAGCAATTAATATGAATAAATATTCTCTAGATAATGTATTTTTTAACGAACAACAAAAAAACTCATTGAATGACACTAATTTTATACGATTAATTTATTCATCCAAATTATTCAGTCTTCAAGGAATAACAATTTCATTTGATTTATCTACATCATCATTTGATTTATTGCCTAATAAATATAACAAATATAAATGTGTATTTTCTGTTATAGAAAATAATCATATTGTTCAATTTATAAAAGAATTAGAATATAATTTAATAAATCAAGTTTCTTTTCATAATTATCATGTAAATAAAATACCAAATTATAAATTAATTGAACAATTTCAAAATGGAGAAATTAAAGTATGTAAATTATTAAATGAAGAATCCATAAAAACACAAAATACAAATACAATTATTATTAAAATTTCAGGTATATGGAGTTCAAACGATTATTACGGATTAACATATAAATTTTTAACTCCTAATTAACCATCTGTTATGTTATTCAATACTTTGTCAATTATATTTAAAAAAACTATTTGTATTATACACTCTGCCAATCCAAAAAATGCTAAAACAAGAATTAATGGTATGTAATCACTTAATTGTGATCTTGCACTTTGTAAATAATGATATATAAATATATTTACTATTATGATTATAATAATCGTATTTATAAATCCTTTTAAATACGGTTTTATATAATTTAATATTTCTAATTTCATTATATCATCTGCTTTTTTAGAAAAAATAACTATAAAATATACTAATGCTGCAATATTTATTATACTATTGATTACTAATAACGTTTTAATAATATTACCTGTTGAATCCTCTGTTTTTCCAATTTTATATGTAGACATTAAAATTACAATTGAATACAATGATAAACCACATACAACTATTATACAACTAATAAATAATCCATTCCCTGCTTTATTATTTGAAAATTCTACAAATATACAAAATATACCAACTGCAATAATTCCTATTGCAATTAATAGTAAATTTGACGTGTTTTTATCATTATAAGTTGGATCATTACCAGGCATATATATTAATAGATAAAATAATAACGCTATTACATCTCTACTTTGAAATATAAATAATAAAATAATAATATATGTATTTTATTATTTTATTAATAATAATAATTATTTTTATTCTTTTTTGTAAAAATTCATTCATTGAAAAGTTTGATAATAATAAAAATGTATTTTTAATTGGTGATAGCATACTTCAAAATAAATTATATGCATCTCCTTCTATTGAAGATTATTTATCTAAACAAATTAATAATAATAATTTATTTTTTTATGCAGAAGATAATACAACTATTTCTCAATGTATCAATCAAATCAATCAAATAGATACAGATTATAATAATAATAATTCGTTCATATTTATATCTATTGGAGGTAATGATATTTTAAATAAAATTGTCTATATAAATAATCCAACAATTGAAATATTAAATAATATCATGTTGGATTATACAAATTTGATTGAAAAATTATTATTAAAAATAAATAAAAGCAATGTTATTTTGTTAAATTTATATTATCCAAAAAATAGTTATTTTCATAAATATTATAATTATATTGATAAATGGAATTTGTTTATTCACGAATTTTCAAGAAAAAATAATTGTAAAGTATTAAATCTAACTAAAATTATGGAGAACCCAAATGATTTTTCTTTTAGAATTGAACCTTCTGTTATAGGTGGAGAAAAAATAAGTAATAATATATTATCAATTATAGGTAAATAATTATTATACATACCATTCTGGTTTTTCTCTACGTTTTTTCCAAGTTGCAATTCTTTGTTTCTCTTCAGACATGTAATAATTTCTATAAGATTCAACTGGATCATCTGTTTTATATTGTTCAGGCATTGCTAATGCAAATCGTGTTAAACCTTTTTCCTCAAAAGAATCATCACTAGGTATATTTTCTCTTAATATTTGAGCAACTAGATATGATTTGTGATATTTTGTTTCTGGATGACCATAACGAAATCTCCATTCATTATGTAATTCTTCAATCAAATCAAGCGTCCATATAAAATTTTCTTTAGATTTTCTACACCATATTGTTACTGGATGATTTTTATGTGCTAATTTATATATTCTATCATTTATTTCATCTTCTGGATTCAACACTCTTTTTGCAGAACACAACATTTGAACTGCTTCCAATAATATTTTACTTACATGTTTATCCATCATATATTGAGCAATCTCTTTTTGAATCAACGAAAGAATAAATAAATTCATTTTCCATTTTTGTGATATAACTATTATCATTATAATCATTTCAATTTTAAAATAAAATTGAAATGAAAATATACAAGTATTCTCTTTCAAAAAAGAAAGAAGAATAATGGCATTTACAAAAAATTGTGAAATCTGTATGCAACAAGTCGGTAAGTTGGGGAATGGAAATTGGGTATTTTATGTGGAAACTGGAGTAAATCATACTATTATTAATCATCAAATATGTGCTTCTGTTAAATATGGATGTCAAAATTGTGTAAATCAAAATAATTGGACATGTGTTTCTTGTGATACTGTATATGATAAAGAATATGAATTCTGTAATACAAAAGGATATAATTGTTGTAAAGATTGTATAGAGAAAGAAATAATTAGAACAAATAATTTTCCTAGATGTCATTGTTTGGTTTGTCAAGGAATCGTAAATAATTATTATTTGAATAATAGAATTTAATTATATTATTATAAAATTGAAACTATTATATTCATATTATATTTTTTATTGAATTGAATTAAAATGGAAAATATCTGTTCTCGTTGCAATTGTCAACTTGGAAAATGTGAAGATGGAAAATGGAATAATTATACAAGAATTATTTATTATAATAGTACGATGCGTGGATATGAATTAGTATATGTATGTAGTAGCTGTGAACCATGTCCTATATTTTGGAAATGTACAAGATGTAGAAAAATAATTACTGATGTAAATACTGAATTTTGTGTCCAACCTGAAAATCAAGAACATTTTCTTAGAACATGTATTCCTTGTTTGAATATACTAAGAGAAGAAAAAGAAACAGATTTAGATTGCAATTGTATGAATTGTAGAGAAATAAATGATAATCATACATTTATTCCAAAATAATTTATTTTAATTTTATTTTAACCCAATCTAATATTCTTTCTTCAGAACATGTTAAATAATCTTCTTCAAAATGTTCCAAACTAATAAATGTTGGTTTCTTCATTTTTTCTTTTTTGTAATAAATATATTCACCAAATTTACTTTTACGAATACTTGTTTCTTTATTAATACTTCTTATAATATTATTTTCTTTTGGTAAAGAATCATCATTATTTTTTAAAGATTCTATAAAATGTTGTGATACTTCATCACAAACATTTTTTATAGAAATATTTCCTTCTAATATTTCATCTAATTTATTTTCCATTTGAGATGTATATTCATAATCAAATAAAGTAGAGAAATTGGAATAAATATATTCAATTACTTTTATTCCAAGAGGTTGAATAATTAATTTATTTTTCTCTACTTTTTTTAATTTATTTATTATTTTATTAATATTTTCTTCTTCTAATTCATAAATTATTTGATCTTCTTCAAATACAATATCTTTTAATAAAACATATTTTCTTTCTTTTATTTTCTCTATTAATGAAGAATAAGTAGAAGGTCTTCCAAATCCTAATTGTTCTATTTTTTTAATCAATAATGTTTCTGTATAATATGTTTCATTTCCAATAATAGAAGAAATGCAATTTATTTTTTTAAAAGGAATAATAATATTATTTTTTAAATGAAGTAAATAATCATATTCTTTATTATTTAATTTTATTTCTTTTACTTTTTCCCATCCATCAAATATTATTTTTTTTGTATTTTTTTTATATATGAGATCATTTGGTGCATTTAACGAAATATCCATACTATCATAAATGGAATCACTCATACAACTTTGTAGAGAATTTTCCCAAATAATATTGTATATTTTTATTTCTTTGGAAGAATATTGAGATGATATTTTATTTAAATAAATATTTGTTGGACGAATTGGTTCATGTGCAGATTTTAAAGAATTGTTTGATATATTAGTTTTAATATATTTTTCATTATAATTGTCCATTATATATTTCTCTACTGATGTAATAAATTCATTACTATAATGATAAGAATCAGTTCTAATATAAGTAATCAATCCATCTTCATATAATGTTTGTAAAATATCCATTGTTTCTTTTGGTGAGTAAGGAGATACTTGTAATATTTTTGAAGTAGTAAATGGTTTAGGTGATTCTTCAATGTGTTTAGATATTACAAATCCCAAACATTTATGATGAAATGTTTTACTTAATTCTAAAAAGTTCTCTACTTCTACTTCTGTTTCAAACTGTTTTGATAAATTAAATGAAATAAATAAATTAGTAAAATATCCAGTTGTATTAAAAACTTGTTTTAAACATTTATTTAAATTTTCTTTATATTTATCATAAATAATTTTTAATGCAGGTGTTTGACATCTTCCAGCTGATAATTTTATTTTATGTTCGTGTTTAATATTTTTCCATAATAATGGAGTCATGTTAAAACCAACAATTAAATCAATCATTTGTCTAGTAATTTGTGAATTTACATGATTTATATTAATTACATTTGGATTTTTGATAGCGTTTAAAATACCATCTTCTGTTATTTCACTATATTTTATTCTTTTTGTAGAGAAAAAAGGTAAAGAAAAAATTACACAAATATGCCAAGCTATTCCTTCTCCTTCACGATCATTATCTGTTGCCAATATTACTTCAGTTGCTATATCTATTTCTTTTCTTATATTTTCTATAATTTTTTTTTTATTTTGTATAATTGTATATTTTGGATTATAATTTTTATTTATATCATCTAATGATTGTATTTCTCTTAAATGACCACAACAAGCAATGACTTTATAACCTGGACCTAATATTTTCTCTATTTTTTTACATTTAGATGGTGATTCAACTATAATTAATGTTTTGGATAATTTCATTTTTCCATAAGAAACAAATGGTAAATTTTTGTTCATTACTAATGAATATAAATAATATTTAATATATATTATAATGGATAATTATGCAGTATTTGATAATCCAGAATATTTTATATATACAAAAAGTACATGCAAATATTGTATTGAATTAAAAGAATATTTAATTAGTCAAAATAAAACATTTAAAACAGTTGTATGTGATGGATATGATAGAGAACCATTTTTAAAAAAAATAAAAGAAATGACAAGACAAGATTGGAAAACATTTCCAATTGTTTTTAAGAATAATATATTTATTGGTGGATATACAGAAACATTTCAATTGATAGAAAAAGAAAAAGCATTTAGTTTTCTATGATTTGGTTTGTTTCCATTGTTTCCATTGAATTTCAATTGGTTTATCATAAATAATTTGTTCTGTTATATTTTCTTTGTCTAATTTATCTGCTTTTTTTAAGGCACTATCTACATATATTTCTTTTAATAATTTACCAATTAAATAAGAACCATCGTGTTGGTCAATTAATCCTTCTTCAATTTGAGATAATACATGTATAAAATGAAATAACAAACGAATATCTATTTCATCTTTTTTTATGCGATTATAAATATCAGTATAATTATTGTAGAGAAAATTACATTTTAAAATAGATTCGTTTAATAATTCATCACAATTTTCTCTATATTTTTCTTTTAATATAAGTAATTCTGTTATTTCTTGTTTTAGAATACTACTATGCTTTAATTTTCTTATTTGTTCTGTTTGATCTTCAACATTATTTATTTTAATCATTTTGTTTAATTGAAGTCGTTCATTTTTATTCATAGAATAATTATTATTAATAATTATTTTATTAAACTAATATATGGTTCTAAATATAACAGGATATTCACCATCTCCAAATTTATTAAATGGAAGTCCACATGATCAAGCAGTTGCAAATGGAAATGCAAGCATTGAAGCAGCAGCACAAAGAAATTCTGCTGGTGGTAAGCGAAAAAGAAAAAGAAAGACGAAAAAATATGGTTATAAAGGTGGAGCAGGTGTATTAGAAGTAAATACAATTGATAATCCTACCAAAAATTTCCCTACATTATATTCACCTGAAATTACACAAAATAAATTATTATCAGCAGTTGTAGCAAATGATGTAAATTCACAAGGAGATAAAGGTTTATCAAAAGGTGGGAGAAAAAAAACAAAAACAAAAAAAAGAAAAACAATAAAAACAAAAAAAAGAAAATATAAATTAAGACGTTAATAAAACAATATATATTTATTATATGTTGTTTTCAAATATATTACTAATTCTATTCGTAACTTTATGGTATACATCCATGTTGTATGTTCCACAATATTTTGGATTACTAGATGATATTAAAAAAAATTGGCCTAAATATAGATGTAGTCCTATGGTTCTTCCTATTGCTGGTTATCTTAATAAACAAGATGACCAAACAGAAGGTGAAGCAACTTCTGAGAACTTTACTTATTGTACTCAAAATATTTTAACTAATTTTATGGGTTCTTTGTTAGAACCAATAAGTTATCTTCTAAGTGGATTATCTGGTTTTGCAATAGACTTGAATATAAATATAGATTTTATTAGAGGCATTATAGATAATATTAGAACATTTGTTTCAACTATTACAGATGGAATTTATGGAATGGTTGTAAATATTATAGTTCAATTTATTAAAATTTTCGTTCAATTAAGAGATATAATTACACGAATGATGGGAACATTAATGACAGTTTATTATATTATTATTGGTTCGGTAAAAACTGTTACTTCAGGAGGTAAAGCAGTTGAAACATTTTTAAAGAAACCAACAGATGCTCTTTTTTGTTTTCATCCTAATACAACATTAAAGAAAAAAAATGGACAATTATGTAAAATAGCAGATATTTCTTTAGGGGAAGTTTTAGATGGAAATAGTGAAGTCATTATTATTCTTAAAATAAAAAATAACAAAAATAACCAATTATATAAACTAATCAATACAAATGATAATAGTGATATTATAGTTTCAGGTTCTCATTTAATTAAGACTACAAATGGATATATTGAAGTTAAAAATCATCCTAAAGCAATAAAAACAGATATTTATAATGAAGAATTATATTGTTTGATTACAAATAATCAACAAATAAAAATAGGAAAATATTATTTTCATGATTGGGAAGATGATGTAGAGAGAGATAAACTTTATTTTACATCAAAAAATAAAATTATATAAAGTTTTTATAAATCATAATTGTTTAGTATAAGAATTTGTAATTGAATATATAATATATATATGAGCAAAATATCAATTGAATTTATTAATTCAATATATGATAATTTAACATATACTAATGTTTATGCTCCTTTTATTTTTTTAAATATCATATTAATTGTTGGATTAATACAATATATAGCATTTATAAATGTGATGAAGAAAATAAACTATTATAAAGATAATTGGGATACAGAACGTTGTAAACCAACGTTATTACCTTTTGCTGGATTTATAAATAAACCAGAAAATCAAACCAATTTTCAATTTACTAGTAATAATTTTCAATACTGCATACAAAATATTATACAAATGTTTGCAGGAGCATCAATAAATCCTTTTTATTATATTACTTCTGTATTAACTGAATTATTTTCAGTAATAAGTGAAATTATAAATACAATAAGAGGTATGATTAATTATATAAGAAATTGTTTATCTGATATATTTGATACTGTATTTGGAAGAATTATAAATACAACTTCTGCTCTTCAACGTGTATTAACTACTTTAAAAGATACAATGGCAAAAAGTCTTGGTTATGTAGTTTTATTATATTATTTTGTCCAATCCTTATTTTTAACTGGTTTTTCTCTTATAGGTACTTTTATTGAAGCAATGATTATAGTATTAATTGTTATAACTGCTTTGGTTTTGATATTTTTTTTACAATTAAATCCTTTTGCAGCAGTAATTTTTATTATTATCTATGCATTAGTAGCAATACCATTAATATATATAATTTATTTATTTTCTAATTTACCACAATTTGGAAAAAATTCAAGCATTCCTAGTTTGAAAACTTGTTTTGATAAAAATACTATATTTAAATTATCTAACGGAAAAGAAATTACTATTTCTCAATTAAAAGTGGGCGATATATTAGAAGATGGAACAATCATTCAATGTCATTTTATTTTAGATGCATCTAGAGAAACAATGTATTATTTAAATGATGTTATTGTAAGTGGTTCTCATCCTGTTTTATATAATAATCAATGGATATCTGTGTCAGAACATCCAAATGTAGAGAAAATTAAAAATTATCATGAAAAATATATTTATTGTTTAAATACGAGTAATAAAAAAATTGTTATAAATAATATTATATTTTCAGATTGGGATGATGTATTGAATGAAAATAGGGCATCTATTTTATTAAACAATTTTAATGATAAAAATTTGAATAATATACATAAATATTATGATAAAGGATTTACAGGAACAACATTAATAAAAATGCATAATGAATCATTTAAACCTATTTCTCAAATAAAAGTTGGTGATATATTACATAATTTTATAAAAGTTTATGGAATCGTTCATATCAAATCAGATGATTTAATTAATGGAAATTTATTAAATATATCAAATATATCAAATAATAAAGATTTAGGAACATTATATAACTTATTGACTAATGCAAATTATTTTTATGTAAATAATTTAAAATATAACGATTTTAATTCTTGTCTTGATAAATATTTATAATATTTTTTTAATTATTATCTATTAATTATGTATAATGATTTTGAAATTAAACTTTAGAGTAGAAATAATATTACTAATAATAATATTAATTCTTATGGTTTGTGCACCTATGTTATTATCTTGTACAAATCATTCTCCGTATAAATTATTAGAAGGATTTGTAGAAGGATTCGTAGAAGGAGTTGCAAATACATTAAAAGAAGATGAAGAAAAAAAAACAATTCCACAAATTGCTGGTTCAACAACTGAATCCTATACAAATAAAAAAACAAGTAAAGGAAAGAAAGAAGGATTTTCTAATTTTAAAAAAAAACCAGATATTCCATTGATATTTAATGATAGTGCTTTTAGACCAGATTGTTGTCCAAATACCTATTCAAATAGTATGGGATGTCTATGTATGACTCAATCCCAATATAGATATTTAATTAATCGTGGGGGAAATAATATTCCATATAGTGAATATTAAAATGTTAGCATACATTTTTTACAATAACATATTTTTTCATATTGTTCTATATTTATTTCAATATAATCATATTCTAAATCATGAAGACAATTTTCTCTTAATTTATCTTCTAACATTTTAATTAATTCATTTATCTTTTTATTAATTATATAATTTTGGGAAAATAATATTTCATTGTTAATAATTTCATGTTTTTTCTTATTCAATATATTATATAAATCTAACCAATTATCAACATTTATTTCTTTATTAACTACCTCTTCACATAATGTTTCCATTTAAATAATTAATATATTAATTATTTAAATTCTATAATATATTTAAATATACATATTTTTATAAATACTTGTATTTTCATCTCTTTTTATTAATTTATCTATAACATCTATTGAAACTGTAAATGGAAATGTAACTTTTAATGATAAATCTTTACCAAACAAATTACTATCAGGTTTCATTAATCTAAATAAATTTAATTTAGTATGAATTATTTCCATACATCTTTTTAAATTTCTTACACCTTGTTCATTCATACAATAATTTTCAATAATATGTTTAACAGTATTATCTGGTAAAATTACCATTCCATCATCAAAAGCAACCTGTTTTCTAATATTAGGAAGAATATATTGATTACATATAATTGTTTTTTGATGTATATCGTATCCTTTTGTACTAATTCTATACATTCTATCTTTTAAAATTGGATTTACTTTACTTTCATCATTATAACTAAATATAAATATACATTTACTCAAATCAAAATCAATCTCTGAAAAATATTTATCATGAAATTGAGAATTTTGTGATGTATCTGTTAAATGTGTTAATATACTTGCTATTTCTTCTCCTTTTGGCGTTTCACTTATTTTATCTAATTCGTCAAAATAAATAACTGGATTCATACTTTTACTGTCAATTAATATTTGAACAATTTTTCCCCATGTACTACCTTCATAAGTATATGAATGACCTTCTAAAAAACTACTATCAGTTGCTCCTCCTAATGCAATAAATGCAAATGGACGATTCAATATTTTACTAATTCCTTCTTTAACAAGAGATGTTTTTCCACTTCCTGGTGGTCCATGAATCGCAATTGCTGTTCCAATTGAAGAAGGATTCATTATTAATTGTCCTAGAATTTGCATAATTTGCATCTTTGCATCATTTAATCCATATACTGCTTTATCTAATGTATTTTGAGCATTTTCTATAAATTCATGACATTTATCAATTCCATCATTTATACAAATAGGTAATTTATCTATTTTTCCAAATGGAATTCTCATAAATGTATCTACCCAATTCTTTATTTTACAATATTCTCCTGAACCTGGATCCATATTATTCAATAATGCCATCTTTTTTATTGCAGTCACTTTAAATATTGCTGGAATAGTTGACTCTATTAATGAAAGTCTATAAGGTTTATCTATTTTCGTAATATTATTTATTTCTTTTATTTTTTTTATTATACATTTTTGTTCTTCTGTTTCTAATTTAACAAAATAATTATAATCATTTAACATGTTTTTATTTTTAATGATTTTTCTAAAAATTCTCTCATTTCTCTCTTTTTCTTTTTCTAATTTTCTTTCTTTTTTAGCAATTTGATTCTTTATTTCTTCTTTACATTCTTGAATACATTTTACAATAAATGGATTATTATATTTCTTTTTAATACTATTTAATTGCTTCAAAATTTGTTTATCTGTTATATCTTTATCATTGATTTCATTTTTTTCTAATAATTCTACTTTTTTTATTATATCTTTTACTATTACTTTATTTTCTTCTCTACATACTTGTTTCTTCTTTTCTTTTTTATCATCTTCTTCATCTTCGTCATCATCTTCTTCTTCTTCTTCAGAAGAATCACTTATTTCATCATCTTCATTTTCAGTATCATAATCATCATCATCACTATCAAATGATTCATCATCATAATCATTATCAGAATAATTTTTATCATTTACCGTAAAAATAATATTAAACTTTTTCATATCTTCTACTTTATTCTTTTTAAATTCTTCTTCATTTTTTTTCACTTTTTCTTCCATATATTTTGATGGAAATAATTTACTTAAGAATTTAGTGTATTCTCTACTATCATACTTTTCTTCATCATCTGTAGAACTATCATCATTGTTTGGAGGATTATTTCTTTTATTTGTTTTTTTAGACATGTTTATTTATATTATTATATATTTTTAAATCTATTTTGATGTAGAAAATTAGAATATATCAAGTTAAAATAGTAGTGTAAATTATATATATTTATAACGCATAAAAGATATAAATATAATTATTTATATTTACATTTACATAATTATAAAATTGAATCAAAACAATCTAAAAATTATCTTTACACTATAACAAGAGAGAATGTCTTTGAACAAACAAAATCCAAGTAAAATTATTGGTATTCAGTTCAGTATTCTTTCTCCTGAAGAAATAAGAAATGGCTCTGTTGCAGAAATAACTTCACGCGATACATATATTAATAATAAACCTGTCATTGGAGGATTATTTGATCCAAGAATGGGAGTATTAGAACCTGGTATTATTTGTCCCACTGATGGATTAGACTATATGAACACGCCTGGTTATTTCGGTCATATTGAATTAGCAAGACCTGTTTTCTATATTCAGTATTTAAATACTATAATAAAAATTCTAAGATGTGTATGTTTTAAGTGTAGTAAATTATTGATTAATAAAGAAAAATATAAACAAGCACTTAATTTAATTGGAGAACATCGTTGGAAATATGTATTCAATATAGCAAGTAAAAAACATTATTGTGGTGAAGATAATGAGGATGGATGTGGATGTCTACAACCTAAAAAAATTGCCAAAGAAGGATTGGCAACTATTTTAGCAGAATGGAAACAAAGTTCTAATTCTGAAACAATTGGAATAAAACTCACTGCAGAAATGATTCTTAAAATATTCAAACGTATATCAGATGAAGATGTGAATTTTATGGGTTTTAATCCAATTTGGAGTAGACCTGACTGGATGATTTGTCAAGTAATGGCAGTTCCACCACCTGCTGTAAGACCATCTGTCAAACATGATTCATCACAAAGAAGTGAAGATGATTTAAGTCATATCTTGGTTAGTATTATTAAAACAAATAACTCTCTTCAAGAAAAAATACAAAGCAATTCAGCAGAAACTGTTATTGAAGATTGGACAACCCTTTTACAGTATTATGTTGCAACTCAAGTAGATAATAAACTTCCTGGTGTTGCTGCTGTTGCTCAACGTTCTGGACGACCTCTTAAATCAATCAAAGATAGATTGAGTGGAAAAGGTGGAAGAATGAGAGGAAATCTAATGGCAAAAAGAGTTGATTTTAGTGCACGTTCTGTTATTACTGCTGATCCTAATATTTCTATTCGTGAATTGGGTGTTCCTATGAAAATAGCCAAAAATATGACTAAACCAGTTATTGTAAATAATAGAAATAAAGCATTTCTAAATAAACTCGTAAAAAATGGTCCAGATGTTTATCCTGGAGCAAAAATTCTAGAGAAGAAAAATGGTGATTCCATTACTCTTCGTTATTTAGACAGAAATTCAATCGTCTTGGAAGAAGGAGACATTATTCATAGACACATGATGGATGGAGACGTTGTCTTATTTAATCGTCAACCTACTCTTCATAGAATGTCTATGATGGCTCATATTGCACGAATTATGAAGCAAGGCGACACATTTCGTATGAATGTTGCAGACACAAAACCATACAATGCGGATAGATTCCCAACAACCTATTTCCAAATGGAATAGGTTGTTAAGCCATCAATGTCCGCAACAGGAGGCGTGAAAAGCGTGCTACCTCCTAGTAAATAAATTAATATATACTTGAGGCAAATCATAATATAAAATTGATTATAAAATTATATATAATTTATAAATTAAATTATCTCCAATGACGACTAAAACATGTTCCAAATGTTCCGAAAATAAAAGTATAGAATATTTTATTAAAGAACGTAATATTTGTAAAGATTGTAATAATTTATTTCGTAGACAAAAATATCTAACAGATGAGGCATTTAGAAAAAAAGTAATTAAAGAAAGAAGTGAATACAAACACAAAAAAGTTGTATTAAGAGTAATTCAAATAAAAGAACAACAACTTATTATTGGTATTGACAATAAAGTTTGTAGATATTGTAATGTTATTAAACATAAAGATAGATTTCGTCATAATCGTTTAAAATGTAGAGATTGTGAACGAGATGATCCAAATGAAAAATTTAAACGATACATTAGAACACGAATATATAATTGTTTGAAAAACCATAATAAGACAAAACATTCTATTGATTATTTAGGTTGTACTACATTAGAATATTCAAATTATATATTTAATTACAACCCAAATTATAACTTGGATAATTATGGAAATACATGGCACATTGACCACGTAATACCCATTTCTAGGTTTGATTTGAATAATCAAGAAGAACAACTAGTTGCTTTTAATTGGAGAAATACTATGCCTTTATCTAGTAGAGAAAATTTGTCTAAGAATAATAAAATTATTAAGAAACAAGTATTGGAACATGTTATAAAATTATTAAATTATAATACTAATAACAAACTTGATTTGCCTCAAGTATATATTAATTTATTTGCAAAACATCTTGATGCTGGAAACCCCTTAGAGCTTTTACTACCACTCACATCTGGAAACATTTGTGAGGAACTCGTTTAATTGACGAACCCAATGGTAATAACGTAAAAGATTGGGCAATCAGCAGTGTCACTTTCTAAGTCCGTTATGATAAGGATACGAAAGGCACTCAGAGACTGAACGGATGTTGGTTCATAATGACGGATTAATCAACCTGAATGAGCTTAAGATACAGTCCGACCGTTTGGGAAACCTTACGGAGTTATCGTTTGATGGCGATGAAATGAATTTACATATGCCTCAGGATGTAGAGGCAGAAACAGAATTGAGGAATTTGGCGGCAGTTCCTTATCAAATTATTAGTCCTGCAAATAATTCACCTATTATTGGTATTTATCAAGATTCAATGTTGGGTTGTAATCGTTTTACTAGAGAAGGTATTCATTTTAATGCAAGAGAAGCAATGAATTTAATTGTAATGTTTCCGAGAATTAATGAACATAAACTTCATGAAGAACTTTTACAAAAAGGTTCAATTAGTAATTTTCATTTATTATCTCAAATTCTTCCTCCTCTATCTTTGAAATATCCAACTAAATTGTTTAAAGAAAAAGATGAAAATAAAAACACATCTAATAATATTTTGGAAATAAAAAATGGTGATTATATTCGTGGACAATTAGAAAAAGGAGTATTGGGAGGTGGTTCAAAAAGTATTATTCAAAGAGTTTGTAATGATTTTGGAAACTTTGCTGCTTCTAATTTCATTGATGATTTACAAAATATTATTACTGAATATATGAAATCAAGTTCATATAGTGTTGGAATTGATGATTTGATTTCTAATTCAGATACACAACATAATATTATTGATGTTATCACTAAGAAAAAAGTAGAAGTAAAGAATTTAATTGATCAAATACAAATTGGCATTTTTGAAAATAAAACAGGCAAGTCAAATGAAGAAGAATTTGAAACACAAGTTAATAATATATTAAATACTGCTGCTAAAGATGCAGGAAATATTGGATTAAAAAGTTTGAATAAAAATAATAGATTTGTTATTATGGTAAATGCAGGATCAAAAGGTAGTGATTTGAATATATCACAAATGATTTCTTGTTTGGGACAACAAAATGTAGATGGTAAGCGTATCCCTTATGGTTTTGACAGAAGAACATTACCTCATTTCACTAAATTTGACGATAGTCCAGTTGCTCGTGGGTTTGTAGAGAGTTCATATATTAATGGTTTATCACCTCATGAATTATTCTTTCATGCTATGGGTGGTCGTGTTGGTTTAATTGATACTGCTGTCAAAACATCCACCACTGGATATATTCAAAGAAGACTTATTAAAGGATTGGAAGATTTAATGGTTTCTTATGATATGACAATTCGTAGTAGTAAGAATAAAATTGTTCAATTTGCTTATGGTGAAGATGGAATTGATACTGTTAAAGTAGAGAAACAATCTATTCCATTGGTAAAAATGAGCATTCAAGATATTTATTCACATTTTAATATTCCAAATGATACAACAAGTATAAAATCATTAAAGAAAATAATGAAAACAGATGTATATAATAGATATAAAAAAGAATATACTGAAACAAATAAAAAATGCAAATTTTACACTGATTTGATGATTCAAAATAGAAATGAAATAATTAAAACTATATTTAAATATAAAGATGATAGTGATGTTTATTGTCCTGTTGCCTTTAATTATATCATTGGAAATATACAAAATCAAATGTTTATTAATTCCAATTCTTTAATAGATTTAACATTTCTTGATGCATTTAATATGATTAATGAAACCTTAATGAATCTAGAAAAAATATATTATGTAAAACCAACAGACCTTTTCAAAACATTATATTATTATTATTTGTCACCAAAAGAATTATTATTTATTAAAAGATTCAATAAAAATGCTCTAACCATTTTATTAGAAACAATCTCTTTAGTATATAAACAAGCAATTGTTGCACCAGGTGAAATGGTTGGAATTATTGCTGCTCAAAGTATTGGTGAACCTACTACACAACTGACACTCAATACATTTCATTTTGCGGGTGTTTCTAGTAAATCTAATGTTACTAGAGGTGTTCCAAGAATTGAAGAAATATTATCTCTTTCATCTGAACCTAAAAATCCATCACTTACTATTTATTTAAAACCTGATGATGAAGAAGACAGACAAAAAGCACAAACAATCATGTATTCATTAGAATATACCAAGTTGGTTGATATTGTTGATTCAATTGAAATTTGTTTTGAACCTAAGGATGATATTGGGACTTCTTCTATATTTGATGATAATGATTTATTAAAACAATTTCATTTATTTGAAGAAATGATTGATGAATGTTCAGGTAATTCAACTGCAAGTAAAGAATATTCTAAATGGTTATTAAGAATGGAATTGAATGCCGAAACAATGTTGGAGAAAAATATTACAATGGATGATATAAACTTTACACTAAAAAATGGTTATGGAAATGATATTTATTGTATATTTTCAGATTATAATTCAGATAATTTGGTATTTAGAATTAGAATGGCAAATATAACATCACCACAATCCAAGTTTAAAACAAACATTGACCCATTAGACCAATATGATCAAATATATAAATTAAAAAATTTCCAAGAACAATTATTAAATAATACCATTATTCGTGGTATTAAAAAAATTAATAAAGTTATTTTAAGAAAATTAAAAGATAATGTTGTTGAACAATCTGGAACTTTTAAGAAAAAAGATATTTGGGTTGTTGATACAATTGGTACAAATCTTCTTGATGTATTGGCATTAGATTATATTGATAATGTTAGAACATTTAGTAATGATATTATGGAAATATATAATGTTCTTGGTATTGAAGCTGCACGACAAACTATTTATAATGAACTAGCAGAAGTTTTAGAATTTGATGGAAATTATATTAATTATCATCATATGGCATTATTATGTGATAGAATGACATATTCAAGCAAATTAATTAGTATATTTAGACACGGAATTAATAATGATAATATTGGACCTATTGCCAAAGCATCCTTTGAAGAAACTCCAGAAATGTTTTTAAAAGCAGCTAAACATGGAGAATTGGATATTATGAGAGGTATATCTGCAAATCTTATGGTAGGTCAAGAAGGTATATTTGGAACCAATTCATTTCAAGTTTTGTTGAATATGGAAGAAATGAAAAAACTTACTGGAACTGAATACAAAAAAGATGATTTTGAACAAGATATTATGAATAAATACTTGAATAATATTGATAATCCAAATCAAGAATGTAGTATTAGTCAAATCAAAATAGATAATAATTATGAAAATTTAAATAATCTTGATGAAGATACAGATGACGATTATATGCCTGATGGGTTCTAGAGAAAAAATATAATTCATAACAATTATATATTATTATGAATTCAATTACATTTCATTTATAATTATCACATCATCTCCTAATTTATTCTTTTTTGTTCTTGGTTTTCTTGGTGGTTTTAATACCTTTATTTCTTCTTTATCATCTCTCAACTCAATATGTTCTGTGATTTTTTTAATATATTTAGTTTTATTTCTAGGTGTATACTCATCTAAATATTCGGTAATAGATTGTTTATTTTCAATTGTAAATAACAATTCACTTTTTTTATTAGGACAAGAAATAATATCCAATGGTAATTTTATATCATTAGAATCACGATATAATATTTGAAAATTTATTACATGATCATTTCTACTTGGCGATGTAATTAAAAAAACAAATAAATCACTTTCTTCACCATATAAGGTAACTACATGTTTTTTATTAAATAATAATTTTTGAGATAATACAATGATTGGAATTTTATATTTCTCTACTAATAACCAAATATCAAATAATGTTATAAAATAATGTTCAGAAAATATTGCTTCATATATATTCATATTTCCAATCTTTATTTCATCTGAAAAGTATTTTTTACCTTCTTCTTCTAAAATATGTAATATCTTTTTTTCATTGATTGAATAATATTTATCATACAATCCAACTAATATCATTTTGATATCATAATTTGATAAATCATTATTATTCACAATTTTTTTGATTATTTCATAACCACATAAAATGCTGTTTGGATATTTATTTACATTTATATTTTGCATAAAACAATCTTTCCAATAACTAATATTTATTTTTCCATTTGTTATTACATGACATTGAATAATCGGATCTTTATATTCGGATAATTTAATAACATCACCATTCTCTACTATATTTGATACAACTGTATCATACGTATTATACTTTACATAATTATTTGATTCAACTGCAATTAAATTATGAAAATAATCTTTTAATCCTGAATCAGTTATTATCATTTCATCTTCTCTTAAATTATAATTTAATGTTCCAAATGATAAGTATGCGTTAGGTTTAAATATATAAGAATTGATTCTACTGTATCTTATTAATTCGTCTGCCATTTTTCCATAAAATAATTTTTCATTATTATCAGTAACTGCACCACTCGTTGGTAATATTAATTGACATGTATTTTTTGTATATGAACATAATGGATTATTAGTTGTACATGATTTTTCATCCATATTTTCACATGTTGAGTAATTATCTAAAAATTTTACATATTCTCTTGGATCTATTTCTGTAAATGTTATTTTATCTTTTCCTAATTGTTTTAATATTTGAACTATTACATTATACTTATCTTTATAAATAATAAACATGTCTTTTGTTATTTTCTCTACTTGTTCTCTCACTTTTAAATTTTCATATTTATTTAATAATATACGAATTGTATTACGAAATACATTATAAAATAATGTTTCTAATTTTATCATTTTAACACTATCCTCTCTTTCTTTATCCTTTGTATTATTCAATAATATGTTTGTCTCTGTTAATAATAAATTTCCCTCTCTAATTGTCTCAAGATCATTTTCTACAAAATTTACTTCATGATTTACCATAACAAATTGATTTGTATCTGTTATAATACCAACAATTGTTTCATCTTCAACTACTTTAAATATTGGATTACATTTTATTTCTTTTATTTCTTTATTTACTGTTCTTAAAAAAAGTTTTGTATTTTCGTATGATTGATATATTGATTCATTATCCATAAAAGTATACTCGTATGTAGGTATTACCGAAGAAGGAAAACAAGGAATAACACCAATCATTTCTTTTGTTGTCTTCAATTTGGTAAATGTTTTTTTTACTTGAATTAAAATTACTTGACTCATATAATTTAATACTTGACAGATAATTTGATAATCATGTTTTACTAATAAAATAATCATTTCATTCAACATTAATGCTTGTTTAAATTTGTATTCTTTCATATTATTAATTGGTTTACATTGTGTTGACATTAATGGAGAAATAACCTTTGTCAATATTCTTTTTATACTTGGAGATAAAGATGGATTTCTTATAAAGAAAAAAGGTGTGATTTTTATATTTTTTGATTCATTGTTTTTAATCGTATAAATAGGTTCGTAATAATTATATATATTGTCTTTTATACTCTGTGTGTAAATAATCATAGTTGGTTTATTTGGATTATATAAACTTTTTGAATAATGATTTGTTGGACAAATTATCTCTACATTACTTGTTGTATCATCAAATGGAACTTTTAAAATAACTAAATTTGCTCCTTTAAATAAACCATTATTATCACAAATAATATCCCATAAATAAGTGTAATCAATCTCTACTTCTGGATCTCTTAAATAAGTTTGAAAATTTTCAAATCCATTTACCAAATTAATAAAATAATTCATATTTTTTTCATTTATTTTAGAATATATTTTAGATGTCTTGTATTTTTCAATTGAAATATTTTCATTTATATTAGATGGTTTAAATAAGGTAGTTAAATCACCATTTTGAAAAGTAATAAAATTATCAATTGTTAAAAAATCATTTATTATTATTTCTTTGAATTCTTGAATAGATAATTCTTTTTCTAATTTATTGATATAACTATAATTTTTTGCAATACATGCAACAAAAGATTGTGTATTACTTTTCTCTACTCCAACTCTTAATATACATTCTTTATTAATCTCAATCTTATTCAAATTTGTTGTGTAATATTCATTACATCCACTTTCTTTATGCTGTAAAAATTTTTTTAATACAACCGGTAAATGTCCATATTCACCATTATACAAAGGAAAAAAAGTCGGATTTTTTATTCCATTTAAATTATATTTCTTATCTTCTTCTTTTTCTTGCTTTTCTTCTTCCAACTCAAATATATCACTTTCATTCTTTCCTGTAACCAATTTATTTACCTTGTCTAAACACATTTTCTTTACACTTTTATGTTTATCTCCTATTTTTGAAAAACAACACGGAACACATAATTCATCATTATTATCTTTATTATTAATAAATCCTGGAAATGGATATAATTTTCCTTTGTTATTAAATTCAACTATAAATTTTCCTTTTGGAACAACTCTATCTTTTTCACCAATAACATTATTTGGATTACTTGGGTCACCACATTCTTTCTTTTGCATTTCTGTAATAATAGGCGACCACGTTCTCAAACACCAATATCTAGGACATATATAATAATTTGTCTTTTCTGGATTAGAACCATATTCCAAAATAGTTCCATCTTTTAATCCCTTTTCCAAATAATCAGGAATTTCTTTTAAAATTTTTTTCATTTCCGTTTTTGTAACTAATACTGGCTGTCTCTTTTGATTTGAAGGACACGATTTTGAATATGCTTTATACCCTTTTTTAATATCTTTTGAAAAAATAATTGGATCATTCTTTTCCATTTTCTCTTGAAATGGATTAGGATGCGTTAAACTTTTTCCTTCCCAATTTATAATTTCTTGTATATCTTCTTCTTCTTCTTCTTTTTCTTCTTCTTCTTTTTCTTCTTCTTCTTTTTCTTTTTCTAATACTGAAACTATTTCGTTTTTATCCTCAACATCATTGATAAGATCTAATAATTTCAACGAAAGATTATCATTTAATGTATGTAAATCATTTATTTTTTCTTTTGTAGAGAAAATATCATAATCTATTTGAGATAATTGTTTTTCTACATTTATAGAAGGGTTGTTTGTTTTTTTAAGATCTTCTTTTTTTTCTTCTTGAATATCTATTAATTCTTCCATGTTTGTTATTAAAGTTTCAGTTTCGTTTTGCAATGATTTTATTTTTAATTCAACTTTAGATTCTTTTCCACTTAAAGATTCTTTTCCACTTAAAGATTCGTTTCCACTTAAAGATTCGTTTCCACTTAAAGATTCGTTTCCACTTAAAGATTCGTTTCCACTTAAAGAAGAGAATTGTGTGTTCTTGTATTCTTCTTCCAAATTTTCAGTATCACTTATATATGGTACTAAATCAGGTGGTGGAGTATCAGGTGTTAATGGTCCACTATAATTAATATCTTCTAATGGAATTGCAGGATTTCTCTCTATAATAGATTGTTTAAAATTTTGTGAATAGTCGCTTTTATCTGGAGATACTTCATTTGAATCAACTGGTAATGAATTAGGAGTTATAGATAAACTACTTAAATCTTGACTTGGGGAATCACTATTTGTTTCACCACCTTCAAACATTCCTTCAATATCTTCATCTAAATCAAAATCTTCCATTTCTTCATTTTCTTCTTCAATGGATTTATCAATAGATTTATCAATGGATTTGTCAATGGATTCTTGTCCTTTTATTAATTCTTGTCCCTTTATTAATTCTTGTCCCTTTATTAATTCTTGTCCCTTTATTAATTCTTGAAAAGATGTATCCATCTCATCAACTATATTTAAATCTCTTGGAATTGTTATTGGAATATCTACACGTAAATATAATTTTATTAATCCTTCAATATAAATAGGAATTATATCCAAGTAGAGAATATTGTCTATATTTTCCATGTTTAAATTAATTTTATTTAAATCAAATAAACTCATTTGAACTTTAAATCCAGGATTTATATTTTTTCGTATTCCTCTTTTTATTATTTTTTGATTTTGTAAAGTTTCTAATTTTCTTGTATAATTTATTTCCAATTGGATTGCTTGTTCTAATGTTAAATTATAATTAGACATTAATAACTGAATCAATTCTTCTTTTGCATATTGAAAATCTCCTTCATAAAAATTATAAAAATCCAAAATAAATGCTTCTTGACTTGTTACATTATTAAAATTATTCACTCTTTTAAATCTCATATGAATCGTACTTCCTTGAGGATTATCTACAATAAAAATAGGAGTAATATAATTTATTATTGAAGAAATATTTATATTTTGCAATGTTTTTTTCATAAGAAAATTACATTCAAAATTTATACTATCAATTACAATATTTTCATCTGATAGATGATTAAATAATTGAATATTATATCCATTTTGTTCCATGTATATTTTTGCTTCATCCAACACTGGATTAATAATTGTCCTTATATAATTTTCAATAAATTCTATATTTGTTATTGTTTTAAATTCACAATATATTTGAATATTTCCATTCTCAAAAAATTCACAACTACTAAATAAACTATCTTCATTATTTATAAATATAGAGACTGATTGTCTCTTTCCCAATGAACTTTTTAATGTATTTATATTTGCTTTTATATTTGTATCTTTTTCACCAATTGGAACAAATGGTATTTTTCTTCCATCTTTTGACAGTTTATTACAATAAATTCTATAAATATTTTCTCTATTTTTTTCTGGATTAAACTTTATAAATGGATTATTTAATGTCGCATGAATTATTTTAAAAATCACTTCTAAAGGTAATTTTACAACACTTTTTGGCAATATACTTAATTTAATTGATTTAATTCCATAATTAAAATTTAATAATTCTTTTTTCTTTACATTTTTATATTTTTCAATATCATAAAATAAATCTATTTTTTTATATTTACTTTCAAAAATAGAAAACATTTCTAATGATTTTTCTACCCTTTCTCTACTATTTAATTGTTCTGCAAATAATATATTATTTTTGTATAATTCATTAAAATATATTTTTGAAGTATATGGATTCCCATCTAATACATCATTTGCACAACATAAATATATTCTATTATCAGTTATTTCACCACTATTTAATAATAATTCCGAATTAGAATGATTTACAATTCTTTTTTCTTCTAAGTCATCATATATCTTTTCAGAAAAAGGATTCACTGTAAAAAAATAATCCATATTTGAAATACTTGTATTCACGCCCAATGAAGTATTTACATAAAAATTTTGATTGTCTACATTTAATCCTATAATATCATCATAATCATAAAATTCATTTTCTGCTTTTATTGGTATATCAAAACGAATGGGTTCTCTATTTTCATTTAATATTATATTGCTTAAATATTGTTTTAATTTAGATTTTGTAATGAATTTTTTTCTATTTAATGTTAAAGTATCATAAATATGAATTGCAGATAACTTTTTTTTTATTTCACCAAATAAATATATTTCTTCTTCTGAAAAAGAAATATCTAATTCATTATATGCTTTTACTATCTTTAATTTTACATCCAACATCGTATCGTCCAAATGAATTTGTAAATCAGAAAAATATATTGGAATATCTTTTTCTGTGATTACATTCCATTCTATTTCACTAAAGAATTCTTGTATTTTTGGAGATTTTTTATTTTTTTTATATATTTCATTAAAATCATATTGTGAATCATCATATATATTTCCAAAAAATACAATTACCGAATCTATTTCTGAATTATTTTTTAATTTAAATATTTTATAAATCATTGTTATTATCTATTGACATTATTTTATTTTTATTATGAAAACCAACAGATTTATTATCTAAATATCATAATAAGGATTGTCTGTTATCGTCATTCCACAATAACTTTGATTTTCTTTTTTATAATCAACTGGTTTATATATTCCTATTTTAACTGCATTTTCTAAGAGAAATTTAAAATTCTTCCAAAATTCTTGTTTATGTCCTATTGATTTTGTCATCGTATGTGCCAATTCATGAATTCCAACAAAGGTTAATGTATTTATATCTATTAATGTTCCTGTATTTTTTGTTTTATTTAAACAAAATGCCATTTTTTCTCCTTTATTTTCACTATATGCAGTTAATTCACTCGTAGGTAACGTTTCTGATATTTTATTTGGATTGAAATTATTTTTCAACCGAATTACATCTTCATCATTTGGATATTCTTTTGATACATAATTAACCAACCTTTTCATTCTCTCTACTGCTTCTGCTAATAAATTTACGGCTTCTTTCAACATTACACGATCTCTTACGCAATACTTTTTTCCATCTACTGATGAAATAACACATTTTAATTGAAAATTTTCAGAAAAATAATATATTCTTAAACAATAAAATAATACAATTCCACCAATGATATAAAATAATATATTACTTCTCATAGATATATTATTTTATTATTTTAACATGAAAACATACCACAACTACTATTTATGAAGATAACGTAGCAGTAGTACTTCCAATTTCTAAAGGTGGTCTCATAAAATCAGGTGTGATTGTACTCTGATTCCATGGTCCAACATATATTTGTGGATTCGGTGGTTCTGACCTTATTTGTAAGTTCGCATTTCTTAATGATTCACCAATCGTATCAATACCTATATGATAACCTGCTCTTAATAAATTAATATTTGCTAATTCACCTTTTCCTGAAGGATTTAATTGTGCCCATTTTGAATTTGTATCTTTTGGTAACAAATCAGCAGGATTTTGAATATTCGGTTGACTACACGATGTCGGAACACCTATAGATGGAGTTCCTATACCACTTACTGAAGAATAGGTTTCATTAAACCCCAGCGGCTCTGATGGTTTCACACCTGTTGAATTAGAGTTAGATTTAGTATTCTTATATACATTTCCTTTTGAGTTTTGAGACATGAACTCTGAACCCATGCTTGATTTATTACTTATATATTTTCCAAATGAACCTATTCCAAAAGCAATGATTAATAATATAATAATTGCACCAACTCCTGTATCATTCCAAAGTTTTTTCAAGTAACTAGAACTCATTATATAAAATTAGAATAAAATATTTTTGAGATATACCATTTAAATATCCATATTATAATTCAAGGTTTCTTCTATACTTTTAAAATCCAAATCACTAATTACACTATCTTCATCTTCTAAATCTTCTAATTTATATGTTTTCTTAATATTCTTTGCTTCTAAAAATGCTAAAAGAGCATGATGCTTTAATATTCTTGCTTTTTTTCTTGCTTGACGATATATATTATAATATAATTCTTCTGGTCTTTTTAAAATCATACTATCATTATCATCTTCTAAATGTATATCTGTCAATTCAATCATATCATTTTCTATATCTTCTAAAACATTATTTTCTTCTAAACTTCCTTTGTCTAAAGATTCTTCTATCTCCTTTTTTTGTAATTCGTCTAAATTATTTATTTTTTTTGAATCATTCTCATTTAAAATATTATTTTTAGGTATTTCATCTTCATCATCTGAATTAACTATTAATTCCTCTTCTTTTACTGCTTTTATTTGATGAATATTTGTTTTTTGTTGTATTACACATTTTTCAAAAATTACATCACTATCCAAGAGCATTACTTGCTTTATTTCTATATCTAATTGAAAACTTCTTGATGTAAATTTAATACCTTGAATCTCAATCACAGAAATAATTTTTTTATCAAAAGTAATGTCATCCATTGTTAAAGGAGTTTCATCTTCACTATATATCCTTATTGATGGATTATTAGTTGAAGTATTTGTTTTCACATTACATCTTACTAAATAATATTTTCCTGATTTGTATATTTTTGTTGGACTACTAAATGCACTTTCAATATCATTTTTATCCAACTTTTCTTGGAACCATTGGTCTCCTTTTTCAAATAATAAATCAACACATTTAGACTCTAAATTTTCTAACCATTTTATAAACACATCTTCATTTGATTCAAACATTAATTCTGTATGAATTTTTTTTCCATTTTTTATAAATCCTTGTTTTGTTAGACTTTTAGGAGTTTGAATATATAACGGTTTCCCAGATGAATATATTTTTGTGAAAAATGCTCCTCCTTGTATAGAAGTAGGATATGCTAAATGAATTGTAGAGAAATCAAAATCATCTGTTGGAGAAATAATATGTGTCATTACATGAAATAAGGAAAAGAAATACAATAACAAATCGCAAAATTTTTCATTGGATGGTATATGACGGATATTTTCTCACAATGTTTAGATATTTTAAAAAGAGAAGATGTGAAATATAAAATGAAAGAAGCATTTGAACCTGTTATTTCTCTACTTGTGGATGAATTTAAACCTTATATCTACATTGGAATGTGTATGATTTTTACAATTTTTATAATGATTTTGACAATTCTAACATTGTTGATTTTTATTTATAAATCACAGTTTTATAATCTAATTATATATTAATAAATAATGCCAGATAGTACATTAATAAACCAAGTAAAAAAAAAAATTAAAGATGGTAAATCAAAAAATGAAGTTCTTTATTGGATGTTTTTTCCTGACAATGAAACAAATGACCGTGAATTTGATAAAATAACTGCATCGTTAACAGATGATATTCTAGAACACTTTGAAGTTTCTGAATCAGACAAAAATCGTGTTGTTATGTATACTTCTGACTATAAATCAACACATACATTTACAAAAGCACCAGATGAAAAAAAAAGACTAGAAGGTGAACTTGACAATGCAAAAAAACAGATAAACCTATTAGAAGGTCAACGTGAAAAAGCAAAAAATAAAAACCAAAGATTAAAAAAGGAATATGACAATGCACCAATTGAAATAACAAAATTACAAAAAAGGGTTAGAAGTTTCTTAATTAAATCACCAGAACAAGGTAATAAAAAAATATTACAAAATAATCTTAAAAAAGCAAGAAATGAAAAACAAACATTAGAAGGTAGAAGAGATGCGGCAACCGCTGAAAAACAAACATTAGAAGGTAGAAGAGATGCGGCAACCGCTGAAAAAAAAACATTAGAAGGTAGAAGAGATGCGGCAACCGCTGAAAAAAAAACATTAGAAGGCCACACGTGGCCATCTAACACAAAAATTGCAACACAAGACAAAATTCTAGAGGATACTAGAAAATATATTGCAGAACAAGACCATATAATAAATGAGGCTTCAAAAGAAATTAATAAACAAGACAAAATTCTAGAGGATACTAGAAAAGATATTGCAGAACAACAGGAAATAATAAGTAAAATTCGAAAACAAATTGATACACAAACCCAAATAATAAGTAATAATAAAGAACCACCTCAGGGATTATTTAATAAACGATTAACTTATAAAGAATTAAATGAAGAAATTGCAGCACAAGAAAAAATAATAAATACATATCAAGAAAACATTGCAGAACAAAACCAAATAATAATTAGTATTAACACAAAAATTGCAGCACAAGAGCAAAGAATAAGTGTCATTAAAGGACAAATTGAAGGACAAATTGAAGAACAAATAATTACACCACCAGATAATGAATTAAATTATATAAATGGTATATACTGTTTAATTTATGACTATAATAATATTAAATATTATATTAATTATAATAAAGCTGTCTCAAAAGGTGTTTTGTTAAAATATCAATATTTTACAGGATTAGCTGTAACATCTAGAGCATTATGGACATTTGAATTATGTAATGGTCATGATCCTAATAATAGTAAACCAATTGCAAAATTTACTTGTAGATTTACGTGTAATAACCCAGAAGATACGTCTGTAGATACCATAATTGGTTCGGCAGTGTCAAATACAATACAAGGATGGGTAGCTGGTGATAAACGTGATATATTGACTCCTAAACAGGGTCTCCAAATAAGAATTTACCCATATAATGAAAGTTTTATTTATATTTTATATGGAATTCCACAAATAAATGGGTTATATCAATTATCTGAAAGAACTGTAAATGACAAAAATTATACCAGCAACATCTTTTCACCAAAAGATAGAACAAACAAGGCAAGAAAAACATATAGTAAAGTTGATAATTCTGATATTAAAATAGATTATGATTTTAATACATATACATGGAGTATTACTCAAGATAAAAATAAAATTGCATCTTATAGAAATCCAATCGCTGAAGCAGTTTTTGCAAGAAAATTTTATACTGGTTTAAGTGATATTTTAAATGTTTCTGGAAAAAAATGGAAATTGTATGATGGTAATGAGGTTAGTACTGAAGAAAAAAGTTTAATTATAATATCTAAAGAACAATATGATAGACAAAAAACAATTTATGTAGTTGATCCATCAGGTGTTACTGATAAAGATTATCAAGGAAAGTATGAATTTGATTTTGATAATGAACAATATAAACAGGACGACTCACCTAAATCTTATACAATTAAATATGATGTAAAGAAAACACAATGGGAAATAAAAGATGGTGCAAAACCAATTGCAGTATTTAAAAGTGAAAATATTAATATATTACAATTATGTAATACTATTTCAACAAAGTTATCTCAATGTTATTGGGAGTTTTTACGATTACCCGAAGGTTCAAATCAAATACATTTAGATATTGTAAATGATGAAAGTACATATAAAAAATTATCGTCATCTAAAACAGGTCCCACAGCAACAACAGGTCCCACAGCAACAACAGGTCCCACAGCAACAACAGGTCCCACAGCAACAATTACAAATTATGAAATAACATTTACATTGCCTAGTGAGGCAAAAGATAATACATTTTTTAGTGGAAATGTTAATGGTAATAATTATTTAATTTACATACCTGCTCCTTCTACTACTCCTGCTTCTACTGCTCCTGCTTCTACTGCTCCTGTTTCTACTGCTTCTTCTACTCCTGCTTCTTCTACTCCTGCTCCACCAGAGATAACAATTGATGCATCAAATGTTACAGTACCTAAATCATTAATATTATATAAAATAACAATTGATATTCCAGTAAATTCTATAATTAACAATGGATTTTTTTTATTGTGTGTAGTAGTTTCAAAAGATACATCTTCTTCTTCAAAAGATACATCTTCTTCTTTTGTTGTAATTCATTGTGATGGCGATAGTTGTAAGAGGTCAACAACTGAAGGATTAAGAGGAAAAACAAAGCAAATGACATTATTGACAAATTATAATTTTGGTATTACAAATATTACTCCAAAGACAGCAATGAAAGGCGTTACTACAATTGTACAAACTAATATTCCAGGACAAACTTTTTTTATGCCTTTTCCAGATAAATGTTGTGAAGACAATGATAAAATACAATATTTAATGAAACCTTATAGTGAAGATGTAAATAGTAAATTACATCAAGGTGAAAATTATGATGAGGTTTTAACATCAACATGGTTTAAAAGTTTACGCAATACATCACAAATTATATATAGAAAAGATGAATCTGGTGATGAAAAAGAAGTGATACCTATAGTGTTTCCTTCTAACTTAAAAAACATTGATGATGCAATTACTAATATAGATATATGTCCTATTTTACCAAAAAAAGAATATGCAGTTTTTATACCTAATGCTATAAATTCTCAAGTTACACCATTACCTACATCTAATATTGCTACATCGAACGCTAAATCATCAACTGTTTCAAGAAGAGGACAAACACCAAAAACAGTAAAAAAAACTGACCTTCCAGATGATTATATAAAAATAATAAATGAATGTATGGAATTACAAGAATTTATGAAAAAAAATGATTTAAATAATACTACTAATATGGATAAAGCATTACAATTATTTATTCAATGTTCTAAAAACCCAGATGCATCCGCCAGTGCAACACCAGAAACAATAGGAGGACCAACAGGAGGGCCACCTGGAGGATTAACAGGAGGACCACCACCACCTGGAGGACCACCTGGAGGACCAACAGGAGGGCCACCTGGAGGATTAACAGGAGGACCACCACCACCACTTGGCGCAGACATAATAAAAGAAGCAGCAGCAAAAGCAGCAGCAAAAGCAGCAGCAAAAGCAACAGAAGATGCAAATAAAATGAAACAAAGATTAATAATTGATATAGATACTACAGCTACATCAGCAGCAAAAGCAGGTAATCCTATAGATCCCGATACACAAGAAAACCTAATAGATAATTTCGTAAAAGAAATAATAAAGTTAAAAGAAACAATAAAAACGTGTCAAGAAACTGAAAAAAATGGAATTTCAGTATTGAACCAAGAAAACATAAAAAATGCAACACAACAAATACAAGATGATTTAAATAAAGCTGTAAGTGGCTTACAAGAAACAATAACAACTGCAAATAAAATGATAACAGAAATATACGAAAAATACCCAATGTTAAAAGATGCAGTAGAAAAAAAAAAAGCGACTTCTCCATCATCAATACTATTAGGAGAAGCAAATACAAAAGCAGATGAAGCAGATAATATTGCAAAGGAAGCGGAAAAGATTGCAAATGAAGCGGAAACCCTATTGAGTAGTAACAAATATTTCGATAAAGCAAAACATATAAAAAATATAATAAAAAAAGCAGATGAAGCAATAACAAAGGCAGATGAAGCAAAAACAAAAGCAGATCAAGCAATAGCAAAGGCAACACAAGTAAAACTCGTAAATACACAAGCAAATACAAAAGCAGATGAAGCAATAACAAAGGCAAAACAAGCAAAAACAAAGGCAGATGAAGCAATAACAAAGGCAGATGAAGCAAAAACAAAAGCAGATCTCATGAAACAACAAATGGATGAACAATATGCTCAGTATGAGTATGGGTATGGATCTGGCGGCGGTACGCGTAAAAAGAAAAGACAATTAAAAAATAAAACTTATAAAAAAAAATATAACGTTAAATATATGGGTAAGAGACATTCAAGAAAGAGTAGAAAACAGAGAGGCGGTCAATTTGATGCTCAACAATACAACCGAGCTTTATTTGGCAATAATATTAGCGAGCAAGAAACTCATTTAGTAAACGGATCATTATCTCCAAACCAAGAAGGAGTGAATACAGCAAATACATATCAAGGTGGTTCATTAGGATTTGTTGGTGCAAATGTTGCTCCTGCAACTTTATTTGCAACTAATTTTTTGTATGGAAAACATGTAAAATCTAGAAAGCAAAGAAAAAGTAAAAGTAAAAATAAAAAGTCAAAACGTCGTCGTCATCGTCGTTAATTAGGAGCGTTATTGTTTTATCGTTCTTTTATATATAATTTATATTAAATGGAAGCAAACGATTTAGTATTCTCTATAAATGAGAATAATGAAATAATGAGTGCAGGATTTAATATAAATTCACAATTTCTCATGAAACAAATCAATGGAATTAATTTAGAAGAATATATTGTTCCAATTGGATTGGCATATAATAAATCAAATACAGAGAAATATATTCATAATAATGATACGAATGTGATTGATACAGACTTGTATGATAAATTAGTTGATTTAACAATTCATAAAAAGTCAAATACAAGAAAACAAAAACAAAAAAAGAATAATAAAACAAAGAGACATTAAACTTTACTCCAATTATTATAATTAAATGGAGAAACTAAAATTTGAGGTAATCTTTTTTTCCAAAAATCAACTTGTTCTTCCATCTCTATATCTTGTTTAGTTAAAGGATAAGGAGTAGTAGTTGCCATTAATTCTTCTTCTTCAGCTGTCATTCTTGGTTTATTTCCAAAACAATTTACACCAAAACGAACATTTGGATTGGCAATATAACCACCATTAATACCAGGACGTCCGCAATCGTGTTCATGTCCTGGTATTGTTTGTAAATTTTTATAAGTTTCTGCTTGGGTAGGAAATAATGCCATTTGTCCATCAGACCATCCATAATTACACCATTCTGCACCTTTATTATAAGCATGTTCTAATTCTTTATAATTGGCTAATCGTGATCCATAAGCTTTACATAATGTTTGGGCTTCGTCATATTTATAGTAATTTCCAGGAATGTTAAATACTTGTGGTGGATTAAATAGTGGTTTATGGTTTGTTTCCAAATCAATATTAATTTGTGGGTTATTTGATAAAGGGTTTATGATTTCTGTAAAAGTAGTGAAATTAAAAATATTAAGTAAATTTTTATGATATAAAAAAGAAATAAACAAGATGAAAAATATAATTAATATAATTATAAATAAAAAATTCATAATTGTTGTGTTTGTGGATGTGGATGTGGATGTGGATTTAGAATAACTAGAACTTTGGTTCATTTCAATAAAATTATTATCAGGTTTAGTTGATTGTGATGTAGATTTGCCTAAACCAATAAAAACGAAAATATATAATACGATAATTATAGTGATTAAAATTAAAAAGAATTGATTTGTGAATATGTTATATAAAATATCAAAAATAAATTTAGGAATAATTAACAAATCATAAATAATATCCATAAATTATGTATTTATTAATTTTCTCGTTTTCTATAAAAAAAACAATATGCGTTTGGTGTAATTAAATGATTTAAATCTGTTATTTCCATTACATTCGTATCATTAAAAGAAAACCATTTATTTTTTATATTAATAAATGAATAATAATGACCTCCTAATAATCCTCCGTGATGATTACAAATAGCGTATAAATCATATATATATGGTGTTTTACAATAACCAATAACATATTTAGATAAATCCAAGTCAGTAATAGGAAATGTAATTAACGATTGATTTTTATTATTAAAATTTACATTACTAAATCGTTTAATATCAATTACTAAAATTTTAGGAAAAGACCAATAAACAATTTGTTTTTTAATAGATTGTTTTAATCCAGTTTTTTCATTAAACCAAGCATTTTCTCCATCTAATATTTCTCCACTTACAAATAAATCAAAACAATCTATTAAAGATGCATTTTGTTTAGATGGTATAGGTAAGTTAATAATAGTAAATAATTCAGGAGAATTACTTAATACATTATTATCTTCTAAAGAAATAATTTGAGAAATATGAATTCCATAAAATAAATCATAAATTTCAGAATATTCTTTTTGAAATATATTTTTTATTTTTTCAAAGCATTGAATAGCCAAATGATCTGTTTCGTTTTGTGGTTCGCCATTAATATTTACATTTACTTCTCTACTAATTGCGTTATGAAAACAATCAATTAGAAATAAAAAAAATTCACTAGAATCATTTTGTGAATAATCACTAAATTCATCTCTGTTTTTTTGTTTTGATACGATATGTAATTGTTTAATAAATCGTTGTGGAGAAATAATACAATTTTGTGACCACATTAATTTTCGTAAATCATCCCATTCTATTAAAATCAATACATCATAATTATTATTATTTAATTTTATTTTATAATTACTATCTAAAAAAATATTTAATTCTGTAGTATGAGATAATATTTGAATACAAGAATTAATAAAACATGTATTACCTAAATTAGTTAAACCAGTTAATCCATATATTTCTTTTCTATTTTGCATTATTATTAGAAAATATTTACATTTAAACATTTTATGAATATTTATATATATGTCACGAAGACCATTAACATTGACTGATGATGAACGATATCTATTGAATCATTATACAACTATTTATAAAGAACAATTAAAAAGCATTGATTTAATGTATAATGAATTAAAAGAAACAAGAGATATTATTGATTTTATAACAAGAGTAGATGAAAGATTTAGAAGAACAATACCAATAAATAATTCTGTTACAGATTCTACAAATGCAAGTACAAATACAAGTACAAATGCAAGTACAAATACAAGTACAAATGCAAATACAAATACAAATACAAGTAGACCTTCAGCCGTTTATAGATGGGATTATTATATACCAATTGATGATTTAGAGGATGTTATTATTTCGCCAACTCAAGAAGAAATAACAAGTAATACAAGAAATATAATATTTAATACCATAACTAGTCCATTGAATATGTCATGTCCAATTACATTGGAGCGTTTTGAAGATAATACAGAATGTACACAAATCATTGGTTGTGGACATTTATTTAATCGTGATGGATTGACCCAATGGTTAAGAGGAAATGTAAGATGTCCAATTTGTAGATATGACATAAGAAATAGAAATGCACCGATGACGGATGCATCATTTAATGTATTATCTGAACAATTATTAACTTCATTATTCTCTAGTAGAAGGAGATCAAGAAGAATGGATATATCATCTTAATTACTAAATATATTTAATCATCCCATGTAATTGATTTCCTTTTTCTTTTCATTGTTTTATTTTTAGTTTTTCTTTTTCTTTTTTGTTTATCTTCTACATCAGTTAATTCTTCAGGAATAATTGACAATGGTTTTTCTTCTTCTTCGCCATCATTAAATAAACTCATACTAATTCCCATTATATTATACAAATTTTTTAGATCTTTTTTTTTTACGATAAAGTTTTATTTGGATCCAAAATATTGTGTCAACATATTATTATTTTCTTTATTATTATTTGTTTCTCTAAGAAATTCATCAAATAATAATATTTTAATTTCTTTATTTTTTAATGCTTCTATTTTTAATAGATACTTTTCATCATCTTCAATTTCTTTTCTAATTTTCAAACATTCTTTATTAAAATTATTTAATTTTGTTTTTTTATTTTGTTTGATCCAAATTTTTTCCAATACTAAAGCAAATAATTGTTGTACAGGTTTCATTATTTGATTTGTAATATAATGTGAATAATCAATTTTTAAGTTATGTTCTAAAATAAATTGAGGTGTCTCAATTTTTTCTCCTTGTAGTGCAGTTTTATTGGTATTATGAATATAAATATAAGGAATTCTATCACCAGATTGAGGTTTATTGCCTGGTTCTCTTTGAGTGATTCTATCTGCCAAAACTTTATGAGCAATTTGTTGTGGATATTTATATCCAGATCGTAATGATTTACTAATAATAAATTTTGAAATTGGATATGCTTTATCAATAATATTTCTTAAGGAAGTTCTTAAGAATTGGATGGCTTCTTCAATATTTTGTTTTTTCATTAAAATATCAATAATTCCTCCATAAACATCTTTGACAATGGGAGCATTATCTCTTCTTTTTAATACAATTCCCATTTCTTTTCTTTTACATTTCTCTACATCAGTTTCATACAACATTCCTACATATCTTTTCTTGGATAACAAACAAAATGGCATAAATGTTTTTTCATATTCCAAATCATGGGGTTGTTTTAAGAAAGAAGAAGCAAGATGTCCAGCTTCTTGTGCTAACTCAATTGTAATTTCCAAAGCTTTTTTTCCTCTAATTTGTTCTCCTTGAGGTGTTTGTAAATTAAATGTAAAGAATACAGAATCTGTATTGTGTACAATAATATCACCAATTCCAGCAGCAAAATGATGATTATCAGTTGTTAAATCATATACATAACCGGTGTAATCTAATTCAATTTTGGATATAATTTTATTATTAAACGCGCTATGCATTCTAGTATTAAATCTTGAATTGAAATCAATAGTTAATGAAGAATCAATTTCTATAGAAACATTAAAATTATATATTTGTGTTGCACAAATATATATTTCATTCATTAGTTCTTGATTATAATCAAAATTCAAATAATTATTATTAATTTTCATTCCTAAAATTTTAATGTTATCTTTATTTAAAATATATTGTGTTCTCTCATTTAACCAATTCAATAAACTTTGTAATTTTATATTTTTATCATAATATTCTTTTATAAATGGAACAGTTTGAATCCAATCCATTGTATTTGAAAATATGTTTAATTTATGATGCATTAATTCACTTCCCAAATCTACTTCGTGTGGTTTTACCATTGAACCATTGGGTAGTAGCAAAGAATGATCATCGGTGACATCAACCAATCCATTATTTGTTAATATACGAATCATTTTTTTATTCATAGATAGTTCGTGTCGAATAATATTTTTTATAAGAGTCCATCCTTTTTCACTCCATGTATAAATTGGATTTTCAAATACATAGTATTCTTTATCTTGTCTTCCAATCTCAGTACATTGTTGCCATTTTCCATTTCCAAATTTATGAATGAGTTGGTCTATTCTTATAATCTCTACAATGGGTATTCCATTAGGATGCATATAAGAAATATAAATAGGGGTATAATTTGCAACACTATCACCATAAATATATTCTGCTTTGGTTAAAACAGGTCCGTGATTTAATGTATTACAGATTTTATTTCCATAACATTTCTCAATTACTTTTTTGGCATAAGTTAATAACATTCTTCCAACAGCAGTAGTTGATGCTGCACAATCTTTTTCATAAAATGAACTTGTTTTTGCTCCACATTGTCCATATAATGAATTTGCAGTCAATTTATATCCTAATTGTCTTTTATCTAAAACATTTTTCATAAAATTATCTGTTTGTAAAGGAATCATTTTACGTGTTGATTTTCTAGCAAGTAGTAATTCTTCTAATATAGAAGGCATAATTGCTCTAGTACCATTTTTTGCTTGAGCAAAGCGACAAGTTTTTACACCTGTTTTTATTTTTTCAACTGCACTTGTTTCTGTTTTTCTTTCATATTTAAACACATCAAATGTTATATCTACATATTCATAATCTGGAAGATTGTCATATTTCATATTACCAGAAATATTAATTAAATCACCATTTAAATTATATTCTTTTGTCCAAACTTTACTATCGTGAGATATATTTTCACTCATCATTGAAGAAGGATATAGAGAAGCATAATCAACACATGCTACTGGATTATCCATGTATAAATCACATTTTGGTTCCAAAACAATTGCTCCTTCAAATCCTTCCTGATCAAATGATTTTTCAATGACTGGAATCAGTGTTTCTTTTTCTCTACATTTTTTAGCAATATAACTCATTAATTTAATTCCTTGTCCTCTTAAAATTATGAAATTAATTGGAACAGAACAAATACTTGCCATTTCTGATATTCCAGTCCATACATCTACTTTATTCATTAAATAATGAACTAAATTACAATCTTGAATACAGTATTTTGCAATGATTGCTCTATCATCTGCAGTTCCATTTGTCAATCTAAATATATCTTTTGGGGTTACATCATCTTTTGCCAAACACCATCTTAACTTTTTATTATCTTCTGTTTGAATAATTTCATTTTGAATTGTAAATAGTGATTTCTCTACATCTAGAGAAATAATTATAAATTTTTCTCCATTATTATAATAATCAATAGAATGTCCTATTTCTTCAAAATGTATATAACTTCCAATCAACAATCCAGTTAAATTAGTTGTTTGAATTGTTGTAGCATTATTTATTGAATCATACGTTTTATTTAATACAAAATCTCCAATAAAATGACCTGCAACAAAATCCAATTTATAAGAAGATAAATTCTCTTCTCTTCTAAAGAAATTATATAAATCAATTTGAATTCTTCCATTCATTTTTATATATTTTAAATCGTGTTGTCCGCTAGCAATAGTAATACTTGTTTCTTCAATTTCATATTTTCCTGTTTCTTTATTTATATTTCCACAAATTTCATCATTTAATTTAGATAATTTTAAAAATTCAGATACACAATTATTTTCTTGTGCTCTACGAAACATAAACTCGTAATCAAAACCAAATATATTATATCCAATAATAATGTCTGGATTTTCTTTTTGAATCATACATGCCCACGCAGTTAATAGGTCTCCTTCTTTATCATAACATTCAATTTCTACATCTTTCACATTAGAACAAGAATTCAAAACTACACAATGATTCTTATAAGGTTGTTTTTCTCCCAACATCATAAAAGTTGAACCAATAAATGTAACTTTATCTCCTTCTAATTTTGGAAAATAAGTATCTAGAGAAAGTGTTAATTCTGTTATTTTTATTGTTCTATCTATTTTTTTTTGGAATAATTCCATTACTTTTGTTTTTTTATAATTAATTTGTGTTTTATAATAACTCTGAACAACTTCATCTTCATCTTGTTTATTCATTTTTTCAAATAATTCTTCTATTTTTAATGTATCTCTTATTTCTTCAGTAGATTCATTTCTTAGAAAAGAATTTATCCATTTATCAAATCTTTTTAGAATCAATTCTTTTGTCACAACAGTTTTTGGATATACAATATCTATGGTATTATAAATATCAAGAAAACCAAAAGCATTCAAAATTATATTTCTTAAAATATCTTCTGTTGGAAGACATTTCTCTACTTCAAAATATTCTATCATCTGTGATGCCAATTTTTTATAAGATTTTATTGGCAATGGAAAATCACCATGACTACTACTTGCTTCTATATCAAAACTACATATTTTTAATGGAATATGTGTTTCTTTATTATTGCAAGAAATAATGGATTGATAACTAATCTCATATTCTTTCACACAAGAAGTATAATTTGTACATGGTAATAATTGTGTACTAGAGAATTTTATCCATCCAGAAGGATTCATATTTTTTATATGAAATAACCTCAAAAGAGGTGGTATATTTGCTTCGTATAAATACAAATTATCATCTTCAAACATTAGACCATTTTCAATTAATCTTTTACTATATGAATCATACCATAGATTTTTACACTTGTTAAATGATAACATACTATTAAATATTAATTTGACGAATTTATATTTTTTTCCTCCATCAAATCCATATAATTTTTTCTTTTTTAATAAATTACAATCAACTATGGAATTTTGATAATATTTTCCTATTTTTTCTTTTATATAAGTTAAAAATCTTTTCTTTGTTTCTTGCGTCCATTTATCTCCAACTTTTATATAAAAGAACGGTTTGAAATCTTTTATTGTAATACTACACGATTGATTTTCTTCAGTGTATCCAAACATTTGAATTATAAATTGTGTTTGGTCTATATATTGTTTTTCTTCATCTTCTTCATCATTATTATTCTCATTATTTATTTTATAATCATATAATCTCACAAAAATATCTTCTGTGTTCATCCTTATAGAGAAAGTGAATGTGTATTTAATTTAATATCAATAATATTATGAAATAATAATTCAATTTTTATATGTTGTTAAATATTTGGATAGACTGTTTCGTAAGGTGTTCTAGTTCTTGATATTAAATCAAATGGAGACATTTTAGATTTTGTAGGTGATCTTGATCTAATTGGTGATCTTGACCTTGTAGGCGATCTTGTAGGTGATCTTGATCTAGTTGGAGATCTTGTAGGAGATCTTGATCTAGTTGGAGATCTTGATCTAGTTGGAGATCTTGTAGGTGATCTTGTAGGTGATTTATAAAAACTTGGCAACCTATTAGAATATCTCTTGGAAGTTCTATTGGAAGATCTCTTAGAAGATCTCTTAGAAGACTTTATTGGTGATTTTGATTTTCTTTTTAAAGAAGACACATGATGTTTTACTTTATGATATAATTTATATAAATTACTGTTGAATATATCATCTTGTGTTGGTTGAATATTTTCGTCTTCTATATATAAAACAGTTTTTTCCGGTGTTCTCTGCTTTTCTTCAATCCATCTAGCCAAATCGTCTGCAGTTCTATATATTCCTTCTTTATTATATTGTGCAATAGTATCACCTTCAACATAGCGTATATTTGGAAATAATTTAGGTTCTTCTCCTACATTTGTTAATAAATCAAATAAAATATGATTCATACGAATTGCTAATAAGTTTTCATCAATTTTATCTCTACTTATATGTTGTGGAATTTGATTCCATTCATTCGTAGTGGCGGTACAATGAGAACATCCTTCCATATAAAAATAAATGACAATAGGTGTTTTTTTCATAATATTATTATTTATTCTTTGAATAAATTCCATATTTTGTGGGTCAGTTTTATTTTCAATATTTATCAACTCCATATTAATATAAATTAAGAAAAAATAAATATAAATATATAATATGCTTTATTTGATATTTATAATAACATGTTTTTTATTAGGAATTTATTTTATTATTCATTTTGATAAAATAAATAATACATCTAATATTTTAGAAGGTTTTATAGAATCTTCAGACAAGAGAGGATTTAAATGTCCTAATGTCTTGATACAAAAAGGTGTAAAATATTATTTATATAATTCAAAGTTAGCAGAAGTTCCTGGTGTAAATCCAATCCAATTTGAACATTTGGAAGATTATGTTGAATTTATGAGCTGGCAAAGAAGTCAAGGGATAAGATGTCCTATTTTATATTTACAACATAGTTATAATACACAAGGAGAACCAACTTATAAAATAAGACCTGATCCTCTAGATCCACAAGGTGGATTGCCACCTGCTCCTCCTATAACATCTTATTCTAAACCATCCAATAATTCATTAGATATAATTAATTCGGATTTAATGGATGTCACAGATGACAAACAAGATGCAGCAGAACACATGACATTTAGTCCAAATGCAATGGATGATAATTGGGGTGGTATTCAATACACTGAAAAACTTATTGAAGAAGGTGTATATGATGGTAATATTGTATCTACTCCTGTTCCTTAATTATCATCTAAATATTTCATTATTTTATTCAAATTTTGTTTTCCTGAACTCATTTTATTTATATTTTCAATTGTCTCCATTATTTTGGGTGATGAAATAGAAGAAGGATTAATTGATAACAATTCATTCAACATTAATCCATCTAAATAATCACTCATGTCTATAATTATATTTTCATAATTACTTCGGTTTTCTTTAATATTTAATTTATCTTTCATGTTGTGGTGATTTATTTTTAATTGTTCATTATATTTGGTAGAATTAATTCCATGTCCTGTATTATTATTTTCTTTATCATTATTTTTCATTCCTTCAATTTGTGGTTGATAAATTTTAAAAAAGAAGAAAGAAAGAACAATTAATAAAAATAAAAAAATAAATATGGTTGTATAATCATTTGATATAATTGTATAATCATTTGACATTATATATTATTTCATTTTATTTTTTATGTTATTAAACATAAATTATAACTGTTTATTTTTGTTTCTTATAGAAAATTGTTTCCATAAGAAATAATATATTTAAAATTTGACATTTTAAAGCATACCAGAATGAGTAACTGCATAACCACCTCTGCGCAGTTGTAGAGGACTGCGTGTGGTAAAGAGATATAATTGTTTCAAGGTAGGTTCTCTTTGAGGAATACGATAAGTATATGCATTACCAATATTATACACACTCATGTATGTATTACCTGCCCACGTTCCTGGTTTTTTATTACCACCAACAGAACCACCACTCTGTGCAGTTCTATTAGCAATTGTATTTGAATACTTTGAAGGTCCATCATGTCCAACTATAAGTGCCATTTATATATAGTAGTAATATAATATTTTTACATTATATAAAAATATTACTATAGATAATATATTGAATGGAAGAAACAATAATAACAAGTAATTACATTAATCCTTATAACTCCCTAAATAGAGAGATTACATTGAACGACGTTCAATGTATTCTTAAAAAATATGGTGTTCATTATGAAATATTTAATATAAATTTGTATAAAAGAGCATTCATTCATTCTTCTTATACGAAAAAAACTCAATATGAATTGTCAGAAAATAATTTATCTTTAGTTGAATGTCCTAAAGATTGTATTCCTCTTCATTCAAAATCAAATGAACGATTAGAATTTTTAGGAGATGGGGTTTTAGAATTAGTCACAAAATATTATTTATATAGAAGGTTTCCTAAAGAAAATGAAGGATTTATGACTGAAAAAAAAATAGCAATCATTAAAAATGAAACTATAGGAAAAATTGCACAAGAAATGGGATTACAAAAATGGTTTATTTTATCTAGACAAGCAGAAGAAAAAAATATCCGTAATAATTTAAAAAAATTAGGTTGTCTTTTTGAAGCATTTATGGGAGCATTATTTTTAGATGTAAATAAAATTTCTATCAAAGATGAAGAAGGATGGTTTCAAACTATTTTTCATTGTGGACCTGGTTTTCAAATGGCACAAACATTTATTGAACATATTTTTGAAAAACATATTGATTGGGTCTCTCTTATTCAAAATGATGATAATTATAAAAATATTCTTCAAGTTAAAATACAAAAAGAATTTAAAGTAACACCATGCTACGTTGAATTGGAAAATGATTATGAAAATGGATATAAAATGGGAGTATTCTTATGTATAGGACAATCTATCCATAATATCCCATTAGATACATATCTTCATATGCATGATTTATTTGACGAATTTGTTGATGAATCTACCACTTTTCAAAAAATTCATGATTATATTAAAATAAATGGAAAAATATTATTATTTATGGGGTATGCACAACATAAAATTAAAAAAAAAGCAGAACAAATGGCATGTAATGAAGTTCTCACTAAATTTAACAAATAATTAAATAAAAAATTATATTTTTTATTTAACAATATATAATACTTGATATGATTGAAGAAATAATAGATAAATTATCTATAAAACCAGTATTAGATGAACCACCACAAAAACAATTTGAAATAAAATTTCTCACGAATAGAGAAAACAAAGAAATCCCTTTTGAAGAATACAAAGAATTTAATATGGAACTTTTTAAAGGAAAATTAATTTCTAAACATTTAGAATTAGTTTCTTCTGAAAAAGAAGACGAATCTTATCAAACCGAATTTTTAGAAGAAAAGGTTTTACCAGACCAATCTTATCAAACAGAAATTTTGGAAGAAAAAGTTTTACCAAAAGAAAAAACTCTTCAAAAGAAAACACAACTTATTGGAGATATTGCTTCACTTTCAAAAGATAAATGGAAAATAAATGGTATTGACATATCAAATCAATTACCACCACCCATTGAATATAAACTTCCTGTTTCTCCATTTTTTATGAATAATAGAGAAGTCTTTGTTAATTTCATTAATAAACATTTTAGAGAATATAAAATTAAATTAGGCAAAGGCGAAGATATCACTTGTGATACATTGCAAAATGATGAAAATAATTTCTCTGCTTTGAATCACCAAAAATTAATTCGTGATTATTTGAATCTTTATACACCTTATCGTGGATTATTGGTATTTCATTCATTAGGAGCAGGTAAAACTGCTTCTTCTATTGCTGCTGCTGAAGGATTAAAAAGTGCAAAACAAGTCTATATCCTAACACCTGCTTCTTTAGAAAAAAATTATAAAACCGAGTTAAAAAAAGCAGGCGACCCATTATACCGTGTCAATCAGTGTTGGGAATGGATTCCTGTAAATTACAACACTGATAGAACTACCATTGAAACTCTCTCTACTATTCTCAATTTACCTATCAATTATATAAGAGATAATCAAGGTGTTTGGTTTGTTAATGCAAATAAAAATTATAATTGTAATCAATTGGGAAAAAAAGAACCTTTTATACAAAAAAGTCAAAGCGAAATGGCTAGTTTAAATAAACAAATTGATATGATGATTGACACAAAATATAAATTTTTACATTACAACGGTTTAACAAAACGAAAATTTAATGAATTAACTGATGATTTACAAATAAATATTTTTGATAATGCTGCTGTTGTTATTGATGAAACACATAATTTTATAAGTAGAATCGTTAATAAAATTTCCAAAGAAAAAGTTAAAGAAGGCGTTCCATACCATTCACTTGCATTGAACATGTATCAAATGTTAATGTCTGCCAAAAATTGTAAAATCGTATTGTTATCTGGAACACCTATTATTAATTATCCTAATGAAGTTGGGATTTTATTCAACATCTTAAGAGGATATATTTATACATGGAACATACAAATACAATCATCTTCTCCTATTTCTAAAGAAAAATTAGAAAAAATATTATCTACCAATTATGGGGTTGCTGATTATATAGATTTTGATAATTCAAAAAAATTATTAACTATTACTAGAAATCCTTTTGGATTCATAAATAAAATCGGTAGAGAATACAAAGGTGTTTCTTTAAATGGTGATTATATTAGTGATGAGCAATTTGAAAGATTTATTACCGGAACTCTCAAAAGAGAAAATATTGAAATTACATCTATTGAGAAAATAAAGTTTAAAGCATTACCTGATAAAATAGAAGATTTTGAACGCTTATTTGTAAATTATGATAATGGATTAAAATTAACAAATACTCATTTATTTCAACGAAGAATATTAGGATTAACTTCTTATTATAGAAGTGAACAAGAAAAATTATTACCTAGATATAATGTTGAAAAAGATTTACATGTAATACAAATACCAATGAGTAATTTTCAATTTGAAAAATATGAATCATCTAGAGTCAATGAAAGAAAAACAGAAGAATCCAACAAAAAAAAATCTGGTAAGAAAAAACCAATTAACGAAAATGATTTATTTACTGAACCTACTTCTACTTATCGTATTTTTTCACGACAATTTTGTAATTTTGTTATGCCTAATGAAATAGGAAGACCACAACCTGATATTAAAAAGGGCAAAGAAGAAGTAGTTGCTGTTGATTTAGAAGAAAACGAAATTGAAGGAGATGATATTATTAATGAAGTTGGTGGTAGAGAATATACAGTGAGAATTCAAAGAGCATTAAGAATATTAAGTGAAAATTCTTCTATTTATTTGAATGAAAGAGCGTTGGAAAAATATAGTCCCAAGTTCTTAAAAATGTTGGAAAATATAAAAAGAGATGATAATATTGGTTTAAATTTAGTATATAGTCAATTTCGTACTATGGAAGGAATTGAAATTTTTAGATTAGTTCTTCTTCAAAATGGATTTCGTGAATTTAGAATTAAAAGTTTAGGTCAAGGACAATGGGATTTAGATTTTCCTAGAGAAAATTTTGGATTACCTATGTTTGCATTATATACTGGAACAGAAGATTATGAACAAAGAGAAATTATACGATTAATATTTAATGGTGAATGGGATAAAATTCCTATTTTGATTTCTGACAAGTTAAGAGAATATTCACCAAATAATAATTTGGGAGAAATTATTAAAGTATTAATGATTACTGCTTCAGGGTCAGAAGGAATTAATTTGAGAAATACTAGATACGTTCATTTAATGGAACCTTATTGGCATCCTGTACGATTAGAACAAGTCATTGGTAGAGCAAGAAGAATTTGTAGTCATAAAAATTTAGATTATTCTCTACAAACAGTGGAAGCATTTATTTATTTAATGGAATTTACACAAGAACAAATAGATAGAGAAGATAGTAATGAATTAAGAAAAAAAGATTTGAGTAAAAGAAAATATACTCTTGACGGAAAATTAGAATATATTCCTCTTACTAGTGATGAAGCATTATTTGAAATATCTGAAATTAAAAATGAATTTAATGGTCAAATCAATAAAGCAATCAAAGAAGCATCCATTGATTGCCAATTGTATCAAGAAGGTTCTACAGAAAGACTCAACTGTATACGTTTTGGAACATCATCACCCAATAAATTTTCTTATATTCCTGATATCAAGAAAGAAGCCAAAGATGAAACAACTAAATTAAATAAAGAAAAAGATGTATTAACAGGATTAGATGAAATAAAATTCAAAGGAAAAGTATTTGTGAGAAGACAAATTGGTCCAACGGATAGAGGAGAAATGATTTATGAATTGTTTGATAAAGATTCTTATTTAAGAGTAAAAGAAAATCCAAGTAATTATTTACAGAAACGATATACATTATTGATAACAAAAACAAAACCAATTATTTTGGAAAATGGAGAAAAAATTCGTTTAGAAAATGGAGAAATATATGAAGTTAATGATATTTAAATATTAAAAATAAATAATGATTACACCACTTGAACCACTACCACCAGTCCCATTTAAACCACCAGGAGGGGAAGGGTAATGTTGAGCACCCCCACCACCACCATTTCCATATGACTGTGAAACAATAAGTCCTCCTGCACCACCATTTCCACCATCTAGACCAGATGCGTTTGAACCATTAATCCCACCTAAACCACCTCCACCGCCACCGCCACCGCCACCGCCAAAGCCACCACTAATACTACCACCACCATTTCCACCGCCACCACCACCATTTCCACCATTTTGAGTAAAACCACCACCAGAACCACCACCAGAACCTAAACTAAATGATATATTTCCAATAGTTATGGAATAACCACTACCACCAGGTAGAGAAATGTTACCACTACCAACACCACCGCCAGCACCTCCAGTGGACCCACTCCCACCACCTGCACCACCTGCTCCGCCGTTCAGACCACCTGCTCCGTTTAAACCATTCTTACCACCAAAACCAGTATAAGTATTTGAATTATAATTTAATGTACTATCACTATTACTACCACCACCTATACCAATAGTCATATTTAATACAGTTCCATTATTTATTTGACTTTGATTCCCAAATGTACCACCCCCACCACCACCAGTACCTTGACCATTATTATTAGCATTACCACCATTACCACCACCACCAACTATTATGAAATGCGCAAGTGTATTTGTACGACGAAACGTTAAAATACACGTACCAGCAGTTGTAGTTGTACTATTTTCAATTATTATAATATTATTAGCACCTGAAACAAAACTTGAAATATTTACATCTGATTGCGAATCAACTGTATATAATAGAGGAGCAAAAAAGTTTGATAAATCATTACCATTTACTTTATAATTCGTATTTGATGCTTTAACGCCTGCTGTATATTTAGCAAAAATGTTTGATAAATCATTACCATTTACTTTATAATTCGTAGTTGATGCTTTAACGCCTCCTGTATATTGTGCAAAAGTATAAACTAAATCTATACTATTTGCTTGATAATCAGTGTATATTATTGGTATTGTATAAATACCGCCGTCATTAACACATGCAGCTAAGTATTGACCTGTTGAAGAACAACATATTAAACTCCAAATATTAGATGGTGCATATGTTTGAACCCACGTACTACCATAATCACTACTTGTATAAATATAACCATTAACACCCCCATAAACACACGCAGCTAAGTATTTACCCGAAGAAGAACTACATATTGAAACCCAAATATTAGATGGTGCAGATGTGTGAACCCACGTACTACCAAAATCATTACTTGTATAAATACCACCATTAGCACCACCATCATAAACACACGCAGCTAAGTATTGACCTGAAGAAGAACTACATATTGAAACCCAACTATTAGATGACGCCGATGTTGGAACCCATGTACTACCAAAATCATTACTTGTATAAATACCACCACCATCAACACACGCAGCTAAGTATTGACCTGAAGAAGAACTACATATTGAAACCCAACTATTAGATGACGCCGATGTTGAAACCCATGTACTACCAAAATCTGGACTTGTATAAATACCAATATTAGCACCACCATCATAAGCACAAGCAGCTAAGTATTGACCTGAAGAAGAACTACATATTGAAACCCAAATATTAGATGGTGCAGATGTGTGAACCCACGTACTACCATAATCTGGACTTGTATAAATACCACCATTAGCACCACCATCATAAACACACGCAGCTAAGTATTGACCTGAAGAAGAACTACATATTGAATACCAATTATTACTTTGTGCAGATGTGTGAACCCACGTACTACCAAAATCTGGACTTGTATAAATACCACCACCAATAACACAAGCAGCTAAGTGTTGACCTGTTGAATCACTACATATTGAAAACCAAGAAGCACTAGGAGCAGATGTTTGAACCCATGACATAATATTAAATTAATAAAATATTTAATTATTAATAATATAATTCACTTATCACAATATTGTGTTAATTGGATAGCTACATATATTAATCACTCAACACCATTTACATTTCTACAAAGAATAGTAAATACAAATAGTATTATTGAAGACACCATTCTTTTTATTTTTAAATATTTTTTTTTATCATGTAGTTTATATAATAAATCAATTTCATTACTCTTGCTTAATTCATAATTTGCTTTCAAAGAATAAATCAAAAAGAGAATATAAAAATCTTTACTTACATCTTCATTTGTATCTGATTTGATAAAGCAAATATTTTGTATATTTAATAATATTTCTTGATAATTGACTGCTTCTTGATTAATGGTTTGCATAATACCATAATAAATAGCATTCAAATGTAAATCTTCTTTTTCAACCTCTTCTTTGATTAATTTAATTTCTATTTTCTTTTCAACAATGGGTTCTCCAATTAGACTAGTATATTTGAGTTTTTCATGAATAACATATTTTTCAGGAAAATCCCATTCTACTTCACCATGATCCCATTCATCATCTTTATAATTTAAATAATTTAACTTGATTTGTTTTCTTTTGAAGAAACAAAAGACGTTTTTAAAAAACAAGATAAATAATAATGAAAACGTTTTCATTATTATATAACAATTTTATTTTTTATTATTATTTAATAATTCAATAATAAGATTCAATTTTATATCAATTTGGTTTATTTTTTCTTTCATAGAAAAATCATCTAATGGTAATTCATCTTTCCAAGAAATATGTTTTTCTTCGAAATTCAAATTAGATTTCTCTATTTTGATTTTAATAGGCATATCTGTTCTTATAGGTGGTTCCATTTTTTTATGAATGGATTCAATATCTAATGTTCTCTCGGCAATTGTTTTGGCAATTAATTGTTCCATTTCACTAATAGGTTTATCTATATCTTCATTAAATTTTAATGGAGGTGGTATGACAATTTGATTAAAAGAAGAGAATTCTTTTTGTTTTTTATTTAATTCTTCATTAAATTGTTCTCTTTTTTTATTTTGTATTTCTTCAAATGTATATTCAATAGGAAATGTATTTTCTTTTCGTGTTAATTCAAGAATATTTGTAGGATTTTTAGTAATCCTTTTAAAATATGTAATGTATGCTTTATTTATATTTATTAATTGTTCTTTTGTTAAAGAAGAATTAATATTATTATTTTTATAATATTCATTCATGGACGAGTTGATTTGTTCTCTAGTTATTTGAAATGATTGTGAAATAACTTTATAAATTAATGTAATGTTTTCTGTAGATTGAAATTTATTATCCGTAGATTGAAATTTATTATCCGTAGATTGAAAATTCATTAATAATAATTAATTATTATTATTTAAATTAATGTTATATTTAAATAATATGAAGATATTGCTATTAATTTATTACATGTTTTTTACAAAATTATCTAATTCTATTAGAAGCAATTCAAGAAATTATTTTACACCATATAAACCTAAATCATTAAATCAACAAAATTATATCAAAGCAATAGAGAATGATAATGTAAAAATAGTAGCAGGAATAGGACCAGCAGGTTGCGGAAAAACATTGTTTGCTTGTTTATATGCAATGAATTATTTAAAAACGAATCAAGTAGAGAAAATAATAATAACGAGACCAGTTGTTTCAGTAGATGAGGATATAGGATTTCTTCCTGGAAATATAAATAAGAAATTGGATCCTTTTACAAAACCCATGTTTGATATCTTTACAGAATTTTATAAAAAACAAGAAATAGATCTTATGATTCATAACAATATTATTGAAATATCTCCATTGGGATTAATGAGAGGAAGAACTTTTAAGAATTCAATTATTATTGCAGATGAGATGCAAAATAGTTTGCCGAGTCAAATGTATATGCTAACAACGAGAATTGGAGAAAATAGTAAAATGATAATTACTGGTGATTTATTACAAAGTGATTTAAAAGTAAAAAATGGTTTGCAAGATTTTATTGAAAGGTATAATCATTTTTCTTCAATAAAATCGGTAAAGGATATTCATATTATAAATTTTGAAAATAGTGATGTAGAGAGAAGTCAAATTGTAAAAACAATTTTAGAAATGTATAGTTAATTATATCTTAAATTTTTTATTAAATTATGTATGTTATTATATACAATAATAAAGAGAGATGCTTGCTAAATAATTTATTATATTTAGTTTAACATTATATAATATTATATAATGTTAAATTATGAACAAAAATATGTTTGATAAACAGATTAATGTAGATCGTGACCCATTAAGATATAATATTCAAAGTAGTCATCCAATTATAGAGAAAAAAGTGACACCATATTATTATTCAAATCCAAGTCAAGCGTTTGATGGTGTAATTAATCCATTAGAGAGAAGAATTACGACTCAAGTATTATCATTAGATACAGAATTTAGAGAAAATTATGAAATAACAAATCCAAATAAAGCATCATTTATATTAAAAAATCCGTTATATAATGTGATAAGTATGAGATTAATTTCATTAGAATTGCCTAGAATGTGGTATTCTATATCTGATTTAATAGGGAACAATACAATGAAGATTGAGTTATATAATGTGGCTAGTTTACCAAATAGTATTCAAACAATTACAATTCCAAATGGGAATTATTCAAATACAGCGTTAGTTACTGCAATAAATAATATTTTTCAAAATATAGCAAATGGATTAGAATATTTAGTTTTTAGTATAAATGCAATAACAAGTAAATCGTATTTTTATATAAGTAGTACAAGTTCTGCACCATCAAATTTTTATTATGTATTAGACTTTACACCAGTATTGGCAGTTCAATGTCAAAACAATAATTATTCAACTTTGGGAACTTATTTAGGATTTAATAAATTAAAATATACAGTGACACAAGCAAATACATATACAGACATAACTCAATCACCTCCAGATACATATATAGGATATATAGTTAGTACTTCATCAGCAGGAGTTAATATAGACAATTATATATTTGTATATATAGATGATTTTAATAAAAATCATAATTCAAATGGAATTGTATCACAAACAGCCGAGTCGTTAAATTCGGATAGTATAATAGGAAGAATTGCGTTGCCAACTTTTTCTGATTCATTAATTATAAATAATAATTCAGACGTTGTTTTTAAAAAGAGAGATTATTATGGACAAGTAAGAATAAGACAATTAGAAATTTCATTATTAAATAAATATGGACAACCATTGGATTTATTGAATAATAATTATTCATTAGCGTTAGAATTTGAAACCTTATATAGTCCTTAAAATAAGTTCATATACTTCAGGTTTGGTAAGTTTAATATAATCTTCTTCTTTGAGTTTTAAAAGAATACAAATATCCAATAAATCTTTTACTTTATAATAACTAATACATCGTAATGGTTTATCAATATTTTCCCAATGAAAATATTCGTTTGATTGATATTTCTCTATATTTTGTTTAGTTGGTTCTATTTCGTATGCATATTTAAATCGCCCATGAGGATTTTCTATTGGTGGATCATATTGATGAACAACATGAATAGTATTTTCATGATTTCCAGAATATATTTGGAAACATCTTTTTCTATAGATAAATAAAATATTTATTTTATAACAAATACATAATGCAAAAAATGTTTTGTAATTTATTTTGGATGAATTTCCCAAATCGGTCTCTATATCTTCTTTAATTTTAGTAATTTTGTGTTGTTTAAGAAGTTGTTTACATTCTTTTTTTCTAAGAAAATCAATATATTTATATTTTTCAGTTTGTTCAATTTCAAATTCATTTGTTCCAATAAGTTCATATTCAGTAAATCCATTCATTATAATATAAAAAATCCAAAATAATGAATCATTTTTTCTAGGGACAAAGTTTTTTTTAAAAGTGGGTGGTTTTATTTTATTTAAATTCACAAGAGTAGAATGAATTTTAGGTTCGTTTAAAATTGTATGTAATGATATAGATTTAGGATATAATCCTTTTTGTTTGGAAACAATAACGCCTGTAGGCGTTATTGTTTTACACGTTTCTTGTAAAATAAATTCATGTATAAATTTATTAGTAAACATGAAATTATTTAAATTATAACAAGTCATATTTATTAATTATAAAGTAAATTTATATCTTTAACTTCTTTATCACTAAAGAAATTACGCAAATTATCCTTTTGTATTTCAAAGTGTTTTAAATTATGTTCTTGTGTATTAACATAATTTATATAATTTTTTATTTCAATGATTAACTCATAAGATAACTCAGATAAATTAATATGAACTCCATAATTATTTTCATTCAAAGTAATATTGGGATGTTTATGTAATATTCTTAAAATTTCAACTTGATTAATTTTGGCCATTTTTTCAATATTATCTCTAATTGATGTTAATTCTAATAAATTAATTTCATTTTTAATTTCTTTCTCAATAGAATCCATATTTATTATTTACAAAAATGTTTAAGTATTATATTATTAAAAATATAATATTGTAATATTTTATACAAGAAATATTATTTATAAATATTATATATAGTATGGAACACACTAAAAATAAGATACCAAAAAATATTCAAGAATTTATAGATAATTTTAAAAAATATATTGATACAAAAATATATTATTATGGTAGCATACAACGATATGATTATTTTATGAGTAAAAGTGATATAGATTTTTCAATTTTTACAGATAATGTTGATTCAATGATTCACAAAATAAGTAATTATCTTCATATAAAAAAGAAAAAATTTCATAAAATAATATGGAATAGTAAAAATAAACTAATAGAAGGATATAAAGTAAATTATTATAATGAAAATCCTAATTTTAGATTAGAGATTACTATATATGATGAAAAATATAAAAAAGAAGTATTAGAAGATCATAATATTCCATGCAATATGCCTTTTTATATATTAATTTTATTAATATTTTTAAAACTATTATATTATAATTTACAAATAATTCCTAGATCATTTTATAGTCATTACAAGAAAATATTATTTAATTTAATAAAAGGATTTAATGGATATTTTATTCACATCAAATAATAATATTTTTGTTATGTTATTAACCTCTATTTTTTATATTTTTATACAAAAATATAAAGACATTAATATAATAATAAAGAATGAGTTTGTTGCAAGAATATTTATATTTAACAAAACAGTATAAAGAGCAATATGGAGAAAATACGATTGTATTAATGCAAGTTGGAGCATTTTTTGAAGTGTATGCAATTTGTAATAAAGAAGACAATTCAATAACAGGTTCATCTATTATTGAGTTTAGTAAAATATGTGAATTAAATATTGCAGACAAAAAAATGTGTGTAGATGATAGTAATGTAATTATGGCAGGATTTTCACATTACATGATAGATAAATATTTAAAAAAATTAAAAGAAGCAGGATTTACTGCTGTTGTATATACACAAGATGAAAATAATAAAACAAATCGTAGTTTAGCAGGTATTTATAGTCCTGGAACATTTTTTTCAACAGAATCATCTAATATTAATAATAATACAACATGTATTTGGATAGAAATAATAAATAATACTATTTGTAAAAAAATAAATAAAAAAATGATATTTGTTGGAATTTCCAATATTGATATTATTACTGGAAAAACAAATGTATTTGAATTTAATGAAATTTATTTAAATAGTCCAACAACATTTGATGATTTAGAACGTTTTATCTCTATATTTACACCTTCTGAAGTAATTATTGTTGGACGAAATATTACAAATAATGAAATAGATGACATTATACAATACACAGGAATAGATTGTTTATCTATACATAAAATAAATATTACGAATAATAATGAATCAAAAAATTATATTCAAGCAATCAATTGTGAAAAACAAATATATCAAACCGAAATTTTAAATAAATTTTATTCAAAAAAAGGTATTATTTTGGAAAATTTTTATGAAAAAAATTATGCAACACAAAGTTTTTGTTATTTATTGAATTTTATTTATCAACATAATCCTTCTCTAGTAAATAAATTATCAGAACCTATTTTTGAAAATTGTAGTGATAAATTAGTATTAGCAAATCATTCTTTAAAGCAATTGAATATTATTCAAGATAAATATAATGGAAAATTCTCTTCAGTAGAGAAACTAACTAATCAATGTATTACTTCAATGGGAAAACGTTTTTTCTCTACTTTATTAGTAAATCCAACAATGAATGTGGAACACTTGGAAAAAGAATATGAGATTACAGATTATTTAATAACAAATGATGGTGAAATAGATTTTTTGCGTAATAAAATGAATTCAATAAAGGATTTATCAAAAATGAATCGTCAAATTATTATGAAAAAAATCACTCCAAAAACATTATTTTATTTATACAATAATTTATCAAATATTAAAGAAATTTGTATTTCAAGAGATTCAGTTATAACTGAATATATAAGAAAACACAATATAACAAACATTGAAGATTATTGTTATGAAATAATGGAATTTATAGAAAATACAATAGATATTTCATTATGTGAAACGATTGATAGTTATTCTCAATTTGAAACAAATTTTATTAAAAAAAATGTAGATGTTCATTTAGATGAACAATATCAATGTTTATTAGAATCGTCTGATAAATTAGAAGCAATTAGATTATTTTTAAATAATAAAATTTCAAACGTTGAAAAGAAAGAAAAAACAAATGAATATGTAAAGAAACATGAAACAGAAAAATTATGTATAAGTTTAGTTGCAACAAAAAGAAGATGTATATTATTAAAAAATGATTTAAATTCTTTAAAAGAGAAAAAAATAAAATTATCTTATATCTCTACTTTTTCTGGGAAAGAAGAAGTATTTATATTTGATAATGATAATTCATTATTATTTGAATCACAAACAACTACCTATGATTTTATACGTCATTATCAAATTAATGAATTATGTAAAAATATTACTACAATAAAAAATCAATTAAAAGAGTTGATTACAAATATTTATATTAAATGTGTTCTTGATAAATTATCAGATATGTTTTCAGATAAACTAGAGAAAATAATAGAATATATAACATACATAGATACAATTTATACAAAAGCATTTATTTCAAAGAAATATCATTACTGTAAACCAATCATTGATTCTTCTTCAGACAAGTCATTTTTCAAGGCAAAAGGAATGAGACATCCATTAATTGAACATTTACAAACAAATGAACTTTATATAACTAATGATTTAGATTTGGGAAATGAAGAATCTAAAGATGGAATATTATTATATGGAACAAATGCAGTTGGAAAAACAAGTTTAATAAGAGCAATTGGAATTAATATTATAATGGCACAAGCAGGATTATTTGTTCCTTGTAGTCAATTTACATACAAACCATATCAATATATATTTACGAGAATATTAGGAAATGATAATATTTTTAAAGGTCTCTCTACTTTTGCAGTAGAAATGTCTGAATTGAGAACTATTTTAAAAATATGTAACAAAGATAGTTTGATATTAGGCGATGAATTGTGTTCAGGTACAGAAAGTATTTCAGCAAAAAGTATATTTGTTGCAGGAGTACAAACATTAATTTCAAAAAAGAGTAGTTTTATATTTGCAACACATTTACATGAAATAATAGAATATGAAGAAATAGATAAATGTGAAAGATTATCATTAAAGCACATGGCAGTTTCATATGATCGTGGAAATGATAAATTAATTTATGACCGTAAGATAAAAGATGGTCCAGGAAATAACATGTATGGACTAGAAGTGTGTAGGTCATTATCTTTGCCTCAAGATTTTATTACATTAGCAGATAATATTAGATTAAAATATAATCCAATAAGTAATTCTCTACTTTCATTAAAAAAGAAAAAATATAATAGTAAAAAAATAAAAGGTTTATGTGAAAATTGTGGAAAAAAAATGAGTACAGAAATTCATCATTTAGTACCACAAAAAAATGCAGATAAAAAAGGAATTATTCATAATGAAGATGGAAGTTTTTTTCATAAAAATCATTTGGCAAATTTATTGGCTGTTTGTGAAGAATGTCATTTAAATTTTCATAAATAATGTTATTATATTTAGATATTATTATAAAATTGATTTAAAAATTAAAGAAATAATATTTGTTAAATAAAAAGATGATTATTCCAATCAAATGTTTTACGTGTGGATATGTCATTGCTGATAAGTATCGGTATTTTACGACAGAAGTGCGTAAGAGAAAATCCACTAATGGTAAAACAACCAGTCAAGTATTATATTTAACTCAAGAATTTAATGAAAAAACAATTGAAGGACATGTATTGGATGAAATGAATATTAATCGTATGTGTTGTAGAAGACATTTCTTAACGCATGTAGATATAGAATAATAAAATATAATTATAATATATATGGGTAAGATTAGAAGACATACACATAAAAAACAAAAAGGTGGTCTGAGAACGTTTGTTGGAGCACCTTTAAACTATGGAAACTTTGAAACATATCCAGGTGTAACAAATCACGGTGGAAATCATTATGCATATAATAATTATCCAACTGATCCATACACAGGAGATATAACGAATGAAAGAGATTGGTCTATTTATCCAAATAAATATACAGGAGGATATGTTTATAAAAATTCTTTAAATAAAAGAAATAAAACATATCTTGTAAGAAATTCTCAATCACGAACAATACAAAATCGTAAAAAACGTAATAGTCGTAGTCGTCGTAGTCGTCGTAGTCGTCGTAGTCGTCGTACTCGTACTCGTAGTCATAGTCGTAATAAAAGCAAACATAATTTATATCTAAAACAACAAGGAGGCATTGGTCCTTTATTAAGCGATGCAATAATGGGAACAAGAGTGGTTGGTAATAATATAAGTAATGTATATAATACTTTAGCAGGCTATCCACAATCAGTATCTCCATTACCTTATAAAGACCAATTATTACCACCTACATAATATTTAGGAAATATACATTATTTAATGTATAATTATTTATTTTTCTTCTACTATTTATATGGCTCCAAATCTGTTAAGTAATTTGTGTCCTCCAGCAATGTTTTATCTTATCATTTCTTTTATTGCGTTATTAATGGTTATTTTCCAAAACATAGGTAATCAAAATTTATTATGTATTGGAAATTATAACTCACGTGTTCCAAATACTTTTTTAATTATAATAATTAAGGCATTGTGTATATTATTTTGGACATGGGTTCTTAATATTATATGTAAAGCAGGACATAGAGGGGTTTCTTGGTTTTTAGTATTATTCCCTTTTATACTTACTTTTTTTATAATGTGGGTAGTTATTGCAACACGTTAATTTTATTATTGTAATAAATATTTATGAAATGGTATTTCATTGGTAAAATTATATATTAAATAAGAATTATTAATATATAATTAATAATGATAGAATCTAAAAAAAAAGAAAGTTCTTTAATTTCAAGAGAAAATTCTTCAAGAGAAAAATCTTCAAGAGAAAAGTCTTCAAGAGAAAAGTCTTCAAGTGAAAGGTCTTCAAGTGAAAAAGAACATTTAGTAAATGATTATTCTTGGAGAATAATTGATAAATATTTTACAGATAATCCAAATAATTTAGTAAAACATCATCTTGATTCTTTTAATGATTTTATTGAAAATGGAATGTTTCATATTTTCAAAGAAAATAATCCATTAAAATTTGTTAATGAAAATTACAAAATAAATATTTATTTAGGAGGAAAAGATGGAAATTTAATTTATATTGGAAAACCAATTATTTATGATGAAACAAGCGATCGTTCTAAACATTACATGTATCCTAATGATGCAAGATTAAGAAATATGACATATGCTGTTTCTATTCATTATGATATTTATATTGAATATTTCATTAATGATGAGATAATTAAAGAAGATACAAAAGAACAAATTTATCTAGGAAGATTTCCAATAATGTTGCAGTCAAAATTATGTTTATTAAATGGATTACCACCAACAGTTCGTTATAATATGGGAGAATGTAAAAATGATTATGGAGGTTATTTTATTATAGATGGAAAAGAAAAATCAATCATACCTCAAGAAAAATTTGCAGATAATATGATTTATATTAAGAAAAATAAAAAAGATGATGAATATAGTTATTCAGCAGATATAAGATCTGTAAGTGAAGATTCATCAAAACCAATTAGAACGTTCTCTATTCGTATAGTTGCTCCTTCTTCAAAATTATCAAATAATCAGATTGTTGTATTTATTCCAAATGTTAAGAAACCAGTTCCTTTATTTATTTTAATGAGAGCATTAGGTGTGTTATCAGATAAAGATATAATTCAACATTGTTTGCTTGATATGAATAAAAATAATGCTTATATAGATTTATTTATTCCATCTGTACATGATGCAGGAAAAATATTTACACAAAATGCAGCTTTAGAATATATATCTGTTTTAACTAAAAGAAAAACAACAAATGGTGTTTTGTATATTTTAATGGATATGTTATTAACACATTTAGGAGAAAATAATTTTATAGATAAAGCATACTTTATTGGATACATGGTTTTTAAATTATTAAAAGTATTTATTGGAGTTAATAAAGCAACAGATAGAGATAATTATAAATTCAAAAGAATAGAATTAACAGGAGAATTATTAAATGAATTATTTAGAGAATATTATCTGATACAAAATCGTGCAATTACATTGAAAATAGAAAATGAATTTCATTATCATAAAGGAGAATATAAAGATGAAAATATAATTAATTTAGTTGATAAAAATTATAATAATTTTTTTAAAGAAAGAATTGTAGAGACAGGATTTAAAAAAGCATTTAAAGGAAATTGGGGATCACAAACACATACAAAAAGAATTGGTATTTCACAAGATTTAAATCGTTTATCTTATTTTACATTTATTTCACAATTAAGAAAAATAGTATTACCATTAGATTCAACTTCTAAAGTTGTTGGACCACGTTTATTAAATTCATCTCAATGGGGATATTTAGACCCAATAGATACACCTGATGGAGCAAATATTGGAATACATAATCATTTATCAATTACTTCTTTTATTACTAGTAAAATACCTAATAAAAAATTAATAGAATGGATTTTTGTAAATTATAAATCTATTTTTTCTCTACAAGAATGTACTTTTGATTTATTATCTAATGGAACAAAAATATTTGTAAATGGTAAATGGATTGGTATAATAAATGATTCACCTATTTTATTTCTACAAAAATTTAAATTATATAGAAGAAATGGAATTCTTCCTATTTATATTAGTATCTCATTTGATTATGAAAATAATGAAATTGCTATATTTAGTGATGCAGGAAGATTAATGCGTCCTATTTATTATATTGAAGATGGAATTCCAAGTTATAAAAAAGAATTAGATTGGGATAATATTTCTTGGAATGAAATTATTAGTGGATTTATTCCAAAAAATGATAAATATAACTTTTTTAAAATTTATGAATTAAATGAATTATATCCAAATGCTACAGAAGAACAATTAATAGAAAATAAAAGTATTGTTGATTATATTGATACATCTGAAGAAGAATGTTTATTAATTGCAAATAATATTAATGAATTGTCAAAATCAAAGACAAGTGGAGATATTTCTACAACAAAATATTATACTAATTTGGAAATTTTACCTTCTTTGCTTTTAGGTGTAATGGGAAATATGATCATTTTTCCTTCTAATAATCCAGTCACACGTAATTCTTTTTCTTGTGGACAAAGTAAACAAGCAATTTCTCTATTTAACACAAATTATCAAGTAAGAATGGATAAAATGAGTGTGGTATTGAATAATGGACAAATTCCTTTGGTCAAATCAAAATATTTAAAATATGTAAATAATGAAGAACAACCTTATGGTGTAAATACAATAGTTGCTATAATGTCTTTTTCTGGTTATAATGTAGAAGATGCTATTTTAATTAATGAAGGATCAGTTAAAAGAGGATTATTCTCTACAACTTATTATACTACATATGAAGCAAAAGAAGAGAGTTCAAAAGTTGGATTATCTGAAAATACATCTGTATTTGCAGATGTTATGAATTCAAATTCAGTTATTAAAGGGATTAAACCTGAATACGATTATAATTATATTGATAACTCAGGATTAGTTAAAGAAAATACAGAATTAACTGAAAGAATTGTTGTTATTGGTAGATATACTTTTAACACTGAAAATCCTGATGTAAAATATGATTCTTCTATTTATACCAAGAAAGAACAATTGGGAATAGTTGATAAAAGTATTATTACAGAAGGTGAAGAAGGATTTCGTATTGCTAAAGTGAGAATTCGTGAAGAAAGAACTCCTGCAATTGGTGATAAAATGGCAAGTCGTGCTGGACAAAAAGGAACTATTGGATTAATTATACCAGAACAAGATATGCCTTTTACTAAAGATGGAATACGTCCTGATATTATTATTAATCCACATGCTTTACCAAGTAGAATGACAATTGGACAATTAGTAGAGACATTATTAGGTAAAGTATGTTTAAATTATGGTTATTTTGGTGATTGTACAGCATTTGAAACCAAAGGACCTCATACTGAAATATATGGTAATTTATTAGTTAAAGCAGGATTTCATTCTTCAGGAAATGAGATTTTATATAATGGATATACTGGAGAACAATTATATTCTAGTATTTACATTGGACCTACCTACTATATGAGATTAAAACACATGGTAAAAGATAAAATAAATTATAGAGCAAGAGGTCCCAATAATAATTTAACTAGACAACCTGTTCAAGGAAGAGCAAATGATGGAGGATTGAGAATTGGAGAAATGGAACGTGATGGATTATTAGCACACGGAACTAGTGCTTTTTTAAATGAATCTTTCATGATTCGTGGTGATGAGTATTACATGGCTATATGTAATAAAACTGGATGTATTGCAATTTATAATAAAAGTTTGAATTTATTTTTGAGTCCATTTGCTGATGGTCCTATTACATTTTCAAAATCAAAAATAACTGACAAACAAGATAATGTATTAAATATTGATAATATAACTAAATTCGGTAGGTCTTTTAGTATTGTAAGAATTCCATATTCATTCAAGTTATTAATTCAAGAATTAGAAGTTATGAATATTCAAATGAAAATTATTACTGAAGATAACATAGATCAATTATTAAGTATGAGCTACTCTAATAATATACAATTATTACTTCAAAATGATAATGAAGATATTAAAACATTGGTAAATAGTTATAAATATAAATTAACAAATATGATTCAAAATCCCAACAATAAACCATCTAAATTTATTAGTAAATCATTAACTGATATGATTACACACGATATGAAACATCAATTAATTAGTACTTATGAAGATGCTGTCTCTATTGGAACAAGATGTTTAGAATATATTAAAAAAAATCTAGGAAATTCAAACCCTTTTATAGAAGATACATTTGTTCAACATAATTTTAATCCTCAAATAGAAAAAAGTAGAGATACATTTTTAATGAATGTCTCTTCTCTTGAAAATACAATGAAGTATATATTTGAAATATTACATCATACATGTTATTTTCTTTGTGTTTATGGTGGAGAAAAAAAACAGTGTTTATATAAACTCGTAAATGGAACAACTTCACCTATCATTTCAAAAGAATTTAATAAAACATTTTCACAAAAAGTAGAAAATAATAAATTTGTAAGAAATCCAGAAATACACTTATCTGATAAACAAATATCAAATATTAATTATTTATTACAAAATCAATACAGAGTTATGAATTGTATTTTAAAACCATTTAATAAAAAAGAAGAAGACTTTTCTCAAGAATATGAAACATTTTTTAAAAATTCAACTATGAATCTACCTAGCGGTATATATATATTAAATTTAAATGATAGTTTTATTATAGAGAAAAATAATCTATTTGCTTGGAATATTTTTGAAAAACCAACTCCTCTTTCACGTTTTGGTATATCTTCAAAATTTATTCCAACATTTAGTTTATCTGGTCAAGAAAATTATTTAGATATACCAATTCCTAATTATGATGATATTAAATTACATTTATTAGAAAAGACAATGAATTTTTTTGATTGGAATGCAAAACAAACTGCAGCTGTATTTAGAGGTGGACCAACTGGATGTGGTTATACAACTATAACAAATCAACGATTAATGTTGATAAATTTAGTTCAAAATCCTCCTGATAATTTTGATAAAGAAATATTAGATTTATTAAATGTTGGTATAGTTAATAATAGCGGAAAACGTGGTGAATCTATTAATACAAATTCAATTAAAAATGATCCCAAATATAGAATTGGTGTAATGAATACAAATCTTGTTTCTGAAGAAAAAATCACAATGGAAGAACAAAGTTCTTATAAATATATTATTCATGTTGATGGAAATGTAAATGCATATCGTTTATTAACTACATTTATGACTGGATCATTAATTTTGCGTGTAAAAAGTTCATTTACTTCTTGGTTTGACCATTTAATTCAACCATTTGATTATTTAAAAAGAGTAAGAGATGATGAACCCATTAATGGTCATTTTATTTGGATAAATAATGATTTATCTAATATAGAACAAGTCATTAGATGGTGCTTAAATAATGATAAAATATGTAAGCAAATTGCTCTCAATTCTCTACATTTTTATCAAAAAGTATCAAAAAAAGAATTTATTATAAAATATACAGAAATTGCATTTTGGACTACTGTAGAGAATAAATTAATCCCTTTTAATAAATCTTCATCTTCTAATTTATTATATCCTTCTTTTAAATCATCATCAAGAGATGAAGATGACCAATATTCTCCACAAAATATACATTTTGCAAATCTTGATTATTTTCCTCGTACTCCAGAAGGACCACCAGATGATTATTCACCACGTACACCTCTAGGACCGCCACCAGATGATTATTTACCACGTACACCTCTAGGACCGCCACCAGATGATTATTCACCTCGTACTCCTCCAGGACCACCTCCTTCTATACAACAACAATTATCTAATATAACAGAAAAAATTAATGAAATTGAAAATGTAGTAAAAAAAGAAAAAAAAGAGTTGGAAGAAGGTGAAATAGATGATGATGAAATGGTTGGTGGTGAAAATTCAATAAATAATATTTTACAAGTAGAGAACAAAATAGAAAATGAAAATCTTATTAAAAAAGAAAATATAAAGTCAGAAGTTAAACAAATTAAATTATAAAATTGAATTGATATTGAATTAAAATAAAAATATTATATTAAATCAAATGTCATCTTCACAAGTTTCTAGTAGTTATATTTCTTCGGTTTATCGCTCAAGAAAAATATTATTACAATTGATGAAAAAGCAAGGGTATAATGTAGAAGATTATGAAAATTTTAGTATAAATGAAGTAAGTATAATGTCTTCAAATAAACAACTAGACATGTTTTTAGAAAAAAAAATAAGTGATGATTTTACAACAAGTTCAAATAAAATATATATTTGTTATAATTATTATTCTCAATTTAATACAAAAAATATAAATGACACAATAAAAGATTTATATGAAGGAGATGAACCAAAATTAGGAATTGATGATACACTTTTATTTATTACAAAAGAAGACCCAAATGAAACAATAGTAAATAATTTGGTTCATATATGGGAATTAACACATAAATTTATAACTGTAATTAGTATTAAAAGATTACAGTTTAATATTTTGGAACATTCATTAGTTCCACCTCATCGTGTATTATCAAAAGAAGAAACGACAAGAGTAATGAAAAAATATAATATTGATGAATTATCTCAATTTCCTGAAATATCTAGATTTGATCCAGTTGCATCTGTTATTGGAATAAAACCAAATGAAATATGTGAAATAAACCGACCTAGTAAAACAAGTATAAATGCAAATTATTATAGAATATGTGTATAATATATATGGTAAATGAAAAAGACTTATCCCATGTAAATTTTATTAATAATGGGTTTGTAGTATCAGATAATATTTTTTCTAGTTTAGGAGGTAATAATCTTATGAATAAATCAGATATAATAAATAAAACAAATATTAATAAAATTTATGAAAAAATAGATTCAACAAATAAAAAATTTATTAGTAGTTTAAAAGAATATGTAGACTCTTATGTAAATTATTTATTAAATCCGTCATCCAATATATATTGGAATACTTATCAAATGAATGATTCTATTGTAAAAAATAATAAAAATGAATTAACACAAATATCATATAGTATTCAAAGTGAAACTGCGAATATGTCATCACAAACTTCTGGTAAAAAAAGTATGATATCAAAAGAAAAAATATATCATAGTGCATTATTAGGAAAAGAAAATGATATTACAAAATCAGATAATAGTTCATCACAATTAATAGATGAAAGTGTTGAAATGTATAAATCGCAATATATAGATAATTGTATATTAATATTTGGTATAATAATATTATTGATTATGACATACAAATTATATAAATAATTAAACATTATTAAATAATGTTTAATTTGTATAAAAGAAGAATACAAATAAACAATAAACTTTTAAAAGATTATATTAGATTTTCTCTAGAACCACAAATATATAAAAATAAAAAATATAATTCAAAAATAATTACAAATAAAATAGAGAAATTAGAATTTATTTATTTTTTTTATATGATTTTAGGAATCACAGTTGGGTCATTTATATATTATGTTAAATTATAATATGACAGATCAATCTTCAGATTTAATGAAAATAGAATTATTGGATAAAGAATTTACATTATTATTAGACCAATACCAACAAGTATCAAGAACACTGTTTTCTGTATCTAATTCACAAACAAATAAATATGATATTGAGCAAGGTAGAGAAATTGTAGGAGGTAATGTAATTTCATATGAAACAACACCAACGATAGATAGTTGTCAAGCATTATGTAGTAGTAATTCAATGTGTTCTGGTGCTAATTATGATTCAAAAACGGATACATGTATTATTACATCAGGAAATATTGATTTAGATGCAACTAATAACAAAGACAATTATGGAATTGTTACACAAAAAAAAAATTTGTTGATACAATTACAAAGTATTAATGAAAATTTATCTAATGTTTTGAATAGATCAATACTTTTAGTAAAAAATATGCATCCAAATTCTCAAATACAAACAAGACAAGTTTCAGTAGAAACAGAAAAATTAATATTAAAAAATAATTTATTACAACAAAATAAAATAGAAACACAAAGACTTATAGATGAAAATAATAATTTAAATAACATATTAAATACATCCACAATTATGGTTGACCAATCCAATTTATCTTATTTTTTCTGGACAATTGGTGTAATTATAATGATAATACTAGCAATTAAATTATTTTCAATGGAATAGAGAAATAATTGTAATATATATTTATTTGTTATGTTATTTTTTATTTATTGAACATATAATCTCAACATATAATAATTATGTTTAGTTTTTTAAATATAGGAAATTTATATAATCAAAATTATAATGAAGATGTAATAAAAAAACAAAGCAAGGATTTTTTAAAAATTCAAGAAAAATATCATCATCCACCTGTATTACATGAAGGATTTGCAACAAATGAAACAAAAGGAAAATCTTCTTTCAACGATCCAACACCCAAACATATGAGTAATTTTATGTATTCTAATCCAAATGATAAGACAGTAAGAACAGTTATTGATATATCAAATAGAGAAACTAAAAATACAAGTGATTTGGTAAGACAAGCATCTTATATAAATAATCCTTCTGTAACAGAAGTAAGTAATGAGTTTGTCAGTCAATTTAACGATTATACTAATATTAATGATAATATTTTAAAAAATACAAAAGAATATATAGATAAAGGTGAGAGTAGTGATGTAAATGTCGTTGTAGATCAATTATCAAATGATAATAATATACAATATATTAATTTATATAATACTGATTCAAGTAATCCAAATGTTTTATCATATAACAATCAAAATATAGATACATGTAAAAATATTGCTAGAATAAAAGGATATGATAATTTTTCATTAAGTAATACAGATGATTTGAATAATTCTCAATGTAATATTTCTAAGGATATTTCCAATTTAACAAAAAATGGAATTTATATACCAAATTGTAAAGTTGGTACAGATGGAAAAATATATGGAGGTGGTTGGGGAAATGCAATTTATGAAAATGTTGGTAATGTTCCAACATATATTGGTTGTTATAAAGATGCACCTGAAAGAGCAATGATAGCTGCTGGTTCAGAAGAACATAATAATCCTGTATATGAAATTGGTTATTATGGTTGTGCACCATGGGGTCCATCTTGGAATTTTCCAAATACAACTGCTCAATGGATATGGTATACCGAAAATGCAGGAAATGGAGCACCAGCAAATAATAATAATCCTGTTACGATTAGAGGTGTTTTAAATAGAACATCGCAAGATATTATTTATTGTGAAATTTGTTGTATTGGAGATGATATATGTGATATAACAGTAAATGGAAGTAGGTTTAATCAACAATTAAATAATAACGATAAAACAGATAGTAGAAAATTAAAATGTGTTCCAGAACCAATGAATGTTAGATATCCAGGTGGTGGAAAAACAGGATATATAGTTCCAATACTTCCAGGAAAAAATATAATTGACCTTAGCGTAGTAAATACAGGTGGTCCAGCAGGTGTTATTTTATGTTTAATGGAAGAAACAATTGCACCTATAATAGAAGACAATGCTCTTACTATACAAAATGCAACTACTGGTGTAGTACCAATTATGGTTACAAATAATAATTGGAATGTATTATTAAATAATAATAATGCAATTACACCATTAAGTCAATCCTTTTCTGTAGAAGAATGTGGTAAATATGCCTATGATAATGGATATCAATATTTTGGCGTACAAAATATGATGAATAATAATCCAAATTCTGCACAATGTTTTATTAGTAATGATTTATCAGAAGCTACAAAATATGGTAAATGGGAAGGTGAAAAAACGTATAATGGAGATGTATTAGGATTAGGAAATGTTGCATCTGTATATAGTTTTAAATCATCTGGTAATTATGATAACATGGGTAAAGTTGGATATGTAAATGAAGAGAATGAATTGTTAGAATATCCATCTTCAATGATTCAATATGGTACAAGTAATACATATACATCATTATTAAATGTAGATAGTCCAGGTAATGATATTTCTTATTTTAATTTAAATAAACAAGATTGTGAAAAGAAATGTAATGAAAATACAGATTGTTATGGTTATGTGAGTAGGGCAAATCAGTGTTGGTTAAAAAATAAAAATGTATTTAGTTATATGAATAAAGATGGATCTATAACTCCATATAACGGAAATGAATTATTTATAAAAGACCCCCAAATCTTAAATAATGATAGTTGTCCAAAAAATATAAAAAAGATTAATAGTTTGGAATGGGATAATTATAACAAGTCCAAAGAAATAATGAATATGAATACTACTTGTAGATTAGATAGAATAAATAGAGAACTAATAGAAGAAAAAGATCAAAAAGAAACTCTTTTAAATTGGATAACATCTCAATTATCTAAAGGGTTAAGTGCTTTTATGACTACAAATAAAACAATGACACAACAAATGGAAACAGAACATAACGTAATGAAGAATAATCTTTCTCTATACGATAATTTAAATAATAAATATGCAAAAATGAAAAGTGCAGACACAAGTAATCTTAATAATATATTAGTAAATAGTCAAATAACAATTCTTCAATCTAGATATTTTTATGTATTATGGGTCATTTTAGCAATTGCAATTTTTATTGCATTATTTATGTTGATTAGAAAATTTACAAATCCACAAATTGCAAATACATAATAGATAATAATGGTTATTGAATAACAAATTATTTGAAACAATTTGTTTTTTATTTATTATCTTTAATTATACTAATGAAAACAACACATAAAAAAAAAGATGGGATTAATTGTTTAAAAGCAACAGATAATCAAAATTGGTGGTCTTCAGTAGACACAAAATGTAGTTCATTAGAAGGGTATAGTAATATATCTGGAAAATTTGAATCTTTTGATAATTTTGGAAAACAATACGAAGAAATGACATTAGCAAATATTTCAGATATTTCAAATATTCAAGAATTAGAAAAAACAATGTATGATAAATTAAATAAAGATGGATTAAATAACGAACAAAAAAAAATGTTAATGAGTGAATTATTACAATTAAACAAGATAAAAGGAAATTTATATAATACTATTAATAATTTATATGATACTTATAAAATCCAAGTAGGAACTACATCACAAGCAGTATCAGATCAATTATCTAGCATTAAACTAGTAGAAACAGAACTAAATGATTTGGCAGTTAGAACAAGACAATTAAATGACGAAAATTTATCAAAGTTAAGATTGATAGAAATTAATAGATATTATGGAGAAAAATATGATGATCATTCAGGATTTATGAAATCTTTAATCATTTTTATTATTTTTTATTTATTGTTGTATTTATTGAAAAAAAAATTTTTAATAAAAGAAAATGTATATTCTATATTACTTTTTATATTAATATTTATTTCAATCGTTGTATTAGGAAGAAAATTTTATAGAATGATCTTTAGAAATAATATGGAATATAATGAATATCAATTTCCATTTGCTGATATGATGGGAATGAACTTACCTGCTGTTACAACAGACACTAATAATGATGTATGGATCAATCCTAATCTTCCTACCGCATGTCCAACACAAGAACCAACAACACAAGAACCAACAACTGATACTCCTATTCCAAATGAAACACAAATTGTTTGGGGAAATAATGGTTCTGTTTCTTGTGAAACTTATTGTGGTGGAACAGGAGGAAAATCTTGGAATAATGAATTACCTAATGAATGGAATGGAGCAAAATGTATTCAAACATATGGATCAGCAGAAAATGCTGGATGCTATAATACATTTGATACATTTGACCCAATCACTCAATTAAATAAACCAGGTAGTTGTAATTGTCAAAAAACAGGAACAGGTTGGAATTAAATCAAGCGTGGAATTAAATCATAATATAATATATTTTATTATTATATTATGCCTTCTTCAAATGCAGTTATAAATACACAGATATTTAAAAATATAGATAAATTAAATAATATTATAAATCAAGCATCTGTTTTTTTAACAGAATGTCAAGTTGGACAACCTTGTTATATAGAACAATTAAAAGCTGCTTATGATAAAGCAAAATATGATTTATTATCTGATCCAGATAGAGTGAAAAAAACTAGAAAAGAATATATTATTGCAAAATATGGCGAATTTGAATATAACAACATGATAAAAAATGAAGCATATCAACAAGCAGAAAGCGAAATATTAATATTAATTGAAGAATATATCAATACACTTGGAATGGTATATACACAAACAAATGCATTAAACACTGCTATTGAAGGTAGTAGTTATATTGACGATGTATTAATACAAACTGTATCAAATAATGCTTTAAAAGAACAAAGTAATGTTATATTAACAAATGATATTTTAACAAATGAACGAAAAAGTTATTATGAACAAGATAAATATAATGATTTAAAATCATGGTATCGTATATGGTTTTGGGTTTATATATTCTTGTGGATTATTTTTAGTTTATCACTATTTCTTACAAACAATCAATATTCTTATTTGTCCATCATGTCAAAAGTAGGACTTGTTATTTCATTTATTATCTATTTATTTATTGCAAAATATATCGTTTTATTAATCATTTCATTTATTGTTTTCTCTACTACATTATTTCCAAAAAATATTTATTTAAATATGTAATAAATTATGCTTCTCTAAATACCATATCTCTTCCATCATCATAAATATACAAATCTCCTATTTTATTTAAATCTGCATAACTTGGGGTTGATATTGATGATATTAATACTTTAATATATTCAAATGCATCTGATACATTATTTATTATTATAGGAAGTCCTGATCGTTTTACTTGAGTTGTACCATAATGTGAATCATATTTTATTTCTTTTAATAAATAATTTAATCCATCTTTTATATCTCGTGATATACCACTTGTATCTAAATCACCCCAATTTAAATGATTATTTAAATCTTTTAATAATCTTAAATCATGTGATTGATTATTATTTAATTTATTTATATAATAATGACGTTTTAGTTCTGCCAATGTGTTTGTTCTAGAGAATAAAGTATAACCACTATTACTACCACATCTTTCACCATTATTACATTCAATAATATTACATAATCTATCATATATTATATTAGAATCCATTACATCATTGCGTATAAAACATCTACCATAATCTATTATTTTTACAATATATATTGATTTAAATGTAATTATTTGGTCTTGGTAATGATAATGATATTCTATATAACTATCTTTAATGGGTTCATATAGTAATATATTATCACTATGTAAATCATAATGTGTAAAACTATCTTTTAATACATTTAATGTATAATATACTTGAAATAATACACTAAATATTTCATTTTCTAAAAAATTATTTATTTCAAAATCATACGAATGTGTTAATTTATAAAATAATGAAATCGGATTTGATACATTCTCTATTAATAACATAATTTTACTAGGATTCATACATGATAATCGTATACCAACATCAATATTACTTTCATTTAAGTTGAGAACTTTGTGGTGTTTTAAATTATTAAATGAATCACTATTTATAAATCCATAGGTTTGAAGAAAAGATGGAAATTTTTTATAAACTTCATTTACAAAAAAACGCCCAACCATATATTCATACATTAAACTATCGGAAGATGCATTTAATGTTTTTTTAAGTATTGCAAATGATTTGTATTTTTGTCTTTCGTATTCTAATTTTATAATGGTTCCATTTCCGCCTGATTTTAAAACACGACGATGTCTTAAATAATCAAAATTATTAAATAAATTAAAAAATTCATTAATTTTGGCAATTTCTTTTCCAAAAGTAATACAAACACCTGAATCACTACATACTGTTTTTAAAAAATTTGCTGTTATTTTATCTCTATTTTTATTTACAATTTTATTAATTAATAACGCTGCTTTTTCTTCTTTAGAAAGTGATTTTTTTACAGATTTTTTAGATACTTTATTATATATAAAATTATTTATAGTTTTGGATGCTTTTACTACTTTATCTATAACTTTTTTTCCTGAAATACGACAATATTGTCTTTTTGGAGTATCTACAAATTTACAAGGTTTAAAACAATTATTTTTTGTTAAACCTTTACATATACCTATTTTTCTTGTATTGTTTTGTTTTTCTTTAACTACACGATTAGATGATCTACGACAATATTTTCTTTTTTGTCCATTTGCATATTTACAATTCGGTGGTAAACAATTTTCTTGTGTTTGGTTTTTACAATTCATTATAATATATATATATAATATTATGCCGCAACGTCATATAGAATTATTTCCAAATGATGTATTGGCATTTATATTTAATATATTAATGAGAGATCAAGGACACGATTTTATAAATATAAGTGGTGATTTTAATGTATACACTGGTGGGGGTGATGAATATATGAGTAATTTAGGTACAATTGATTTTGCCGTATTAAAAGATATTGAATTTAAAATAAAAAATAATTTAAGAGATAAAGATTTATATTTTACAATTGCTAATACAAGAGATTCGTTTTGTTATAATTTATTATTATATGTAGTTTTTAATGATAATGAACAAACCATAGAATATAATACTGAAGAGGACTCACCAGAAATAATAGAGTTAAAACTATTATTGAGTCATGTTTGTCCTAATATAAATATTAAAGATGATATAAGTTTTAGCGTTAAACGCAGACATATATCTATGGATGATATGGTTGGTATCCAAAAAAAATTAATAGAATATTATTATAATACTATTAATTGTAATGATGATATTAATATTTTTAATATTATAATATATATTTATAAATGTATATATAACGATACATCTTATATATATTTAATTGGTATTGCTAATTTGTTTATTAATATAAAATTAGATGAATTTATAGAATCATTAAACGTTGAATCTACATCATCCATATTAGTAAATGCTCCTGATAGTCCTCCTTTTTTATCTATTGATAGTGACAATAGTGATGATGAGTATGTTTCTGTTCCTATTCCTATGGAACGTCAAGATAGTAAACAAATTAAACGACGTCATATTAATGTAACCCCTTTTCCTACAGGATCTGAGGATGATGACTTCTTTACAATTGGTAATAATTATTTGTTTCTACAAGGGGAGGATGATAAAAGACGCATGGATGATGATGATGATGATGATGTGGGTACTTTTCAATCACTCACTGGCCGAATCCGTGAACCACTCAGTGGCCGAATCCGTGAACAACTCCGCCGTCAACAACTCCTCCAACAACTCCGCCATCAAATCAGCAAAAAGGGTGGTAGTAAAAATAAATTAGAAATTTATAAAAAACATATTAATTATATACTAGGATTAAATAATAATATACAAAAAGGTGGTTTACCACCTACATCTTCAACCATGAAAAGTTTTACAAATATGCTTAGATGTTTTGCTTTTAATTCTATAGGGTATGATATGACTGAATATACTGATGGAATAATATCTATAAAATTGAAAAAAGATCAAGATGACCCTGATATAAAGAATGAAACACTACATCAACAATTAATTGACACAAATTATAAGTATAACCCTTATTTTGATGACCGTAATAAAGTAGTTAAATTAGCCAGTAGTCAAGTTATTCCTATAGATAGATTTATATTACCCAATGATTATTCAAAAGCTTTTAACCCAGCCATGATAAACGATTATCATAAATTTGAGTGGTTTGATTTTGAAAAATTTTCATTGACAGAACATTTAACTAAAAACGATTCTGCTGTAGAAAATGATTCATTTTATTATTTAATTGAATTATTGAAACAATCTAAAAATGGTACGTATAACATTAGCGTACCAGTCCCATCATCATTATCATCATTATCATCACCACCAGTTAATATAAATATTCCTGCACTTGATGATTTATCACAAATAAGTACATTTATTGGTGTTGATAAACAAATTGCAAAATATACAATAAATGCTACAAATAGTATTAATAAAATAAAATTTCCTATTTATAAATATTCAGTATTAAATAATGATTTATTTAGAATGTTATCTAAAACATTTGCAGAATCAATATATAATACTAAAGCTGCACTTGACCCTTCTATAGAAACTCCTGCTATATATAATGATGATGAAAAAGAACAAATGAAATTTATAGTTAATAATGAATCTGCAATTACCATGAAATATGGACTTAAATTTGACCCTAATGGTGATGATAGACCACACGATAATGTATTACATAATTATCCAACTTTTATTGATCCAGGTTCAAGTGGTAGTAATATAAATCAAATTATAGATGAATTTGGAACATATGAAATGGGATTTATTGGACGTGATTTACTTTCTACTAGTAGTTCTTCTACGACACAGGTTAAACAACAATATACTTTACTTATGGAACCGAGAACAGGTGAACATCAAATTACAATAAAAGTTAGTGATGACAACTATAGTGCAACTTATATATTTAAAAAGAATTATACAGATTTTTTTAATAATGGAATATCATTAAATAGTTGGAATGAATGTTCGGCAGTAATTGCTTTAGCTAATTCATTTAATGCACTGCAAAATTATTATAGTGTATTTCCAGATATACTTAAAGGAGGTGGACCACCAAAGAAAAAATCAAAACAAGCCGAAAAAAGTAGTCAAAAAAGTATTGCAAAAATTAGCATAAAACCTAGCACAAAACATAGCAATACTAAACTAAAAGATGACACCTTACCAAAAAATTTTGAATGGGATGACTTATATGACGATTATGGATCAGTTTGGTATGAAGTTTCCTCTGTTGGTAAACATTCTGGTAATTCTGGTAAAAGTTTAGAATATTTAAAATTAACCAATATAATTACAAAGCATATATCAGGAAATGTTACATTTCCTGATTTAAAAAATATTAATTTTCAATCTAAAATAGAGTTGGTATCGTTGCATGGTAAAACTGGTAAACCTCGTTATCGAATTGCTAACAATGTTACTTTATGTTTAGATCCAGATAGTGTTTCACCTGAAAGAATTGACCATTGTAATGTTTATTGGGCAAGATTTCCACCTTATTTTATTTTTTATCAATATTCATTATTTAAAGGTCTTGGAGATATTTCTCAAGAAATTTCTACAATGACAAAATGGGGTGGGATAAATGATCCCAATAGGGTGTATAAAACAACCAAAACTGATCTGACAGATGCTTCTGAAAAATTTAATGAAGAACCACTTACACTAGCAAATACTAATAATTTATACCTAAAATATGATGATTATGGTAATGCACCTAGATGTTTAATATCACATGATAAAGCATCTGGTTCAAGATTTGCATTATTATTATTAGCAGCTCTTAAATGTTATATTATACGGAATACATTAACATTACCACCATTACCATTACAAAATAATATAAATATGTTATGTTTTGGAGGTTATACTGGAAAATTAATTGATTCGTTATTTGTTAAACCGAATATGGAGATGGTTAATAGTGGAATTACAGATCCCGCCTATAGAGAGAATAAAGTAGCACCATTTAATGATATATTAAAGCAAATTACTATAACTAAAAAAGATGATGATGATGATGAGGATGTAAACATACTAGAAGAATTCGATGCAGTTAGATATCAAGGTGGTAAAATAAAAAAGAAAACAAATAATAAACGGAAAAAGAATAAAACGCATAAAAGAATAAAAAATAAACGAAATAAAAAAACAAATAAAAGAAGAAATAAAACGAATAAAAAATAATAATTAATATATTAAATTTAATTATTATTTACGATTAGATTAAATAGCATTTAATGCTTGAATATGATTGGAAGCGTGTTGAGATAAATCATCATCTTCTATTTCACCCTTTTTAGAACCTTCATTTTCTCTAATTAATACTAATCCAGACCATCCATTTACGTCTGAACACATTTTCCCAAATTTATTAATAATATATTCTTTAATTTCATTAATCTTTGGTAATTTTTCTTTGGGTGCATGAAGATTATACCATAATTTAAATTCTTCATGTATATCTGTCATTTTAAGAACAGATTGTGTTTCTGAATCTTTTTCTCTTTTAATCTTATCCAAAACGAAACTAGCAATATAATCAGATTCGCGTCTATATTGGTCTGTTCTATTTTTGATAACAATACAATTAGAAACTTCTCCTCTTTTATCAAATGCTCTTTTTACCAACATTCCTGAAAATATAGAAATCCATTTTTTCATATTTTCTTTGAGATTTTTATTTTTTGGAAACAAATGTTTGTATTCTTTTCTTCCTCTAAAATATTGAATTTCTTCAGGTTCATAAAATTTGGATTCAAAATCGCAAACACGAATTCTTCTCCATGTTCCATCATCGTGACTAGTCACTTCAAATAAAGTATTAGTACAAACGACTAAATGAAATTGAATTGCAAATGTTTCACTTTCTTGATATAATGAACGTGCAGAAATAGTAGAATCACCAGTTAGTTGTTTCATAATACCTTCATTGATTTTATCTCCTTTTTTCGGTTCAGCCATTACTGCATAACGAATTCCTTTAAGTTGCATTATTTCACTAGATGTTCCACCGATTGCAGGTCTTTTATCTGTAATAATAGAAACAGGAACACTACCAGCATATTCTCCCATAGTCATAAACATTAAATCAGTCAACATGGATTTCCCATTACTACCGCGTCCGTGATAAATATGAAATGTTTGATTTTGGTTAATACCAATCAAAACAGATGATAAATGATCCCACATGTAATTATTCAAGGATGGGTCAGGAAATAATTCTTCCATAAATGTAGTAATTTCACTAACAATAGACTGGTCGCAATTTTCATCAAATGGTTCATAATTAATATTAGTAGATTTTGTAATATAATCAGTAGGAAGTCCATTTCTAAATATTTTTTCGTTCAAATCAACGACGCCATTTTTAAAACAAATTAACCATCGGTTGGAATCCATATTTTTCAAAAATTCAGGATCATGAAATATTTCAATAGCTTCTTTCATAATATTATTTTTATCTGAGGTAGTTTTCATCATATTCATAACATTTTGTATTTTATTAATTCTCTTTTTTAATGGAATTAATCGTGGTTCAGACAAATCCATTGCCATTGATTCTGAAGATAATTTATCCAACTTTCTTTTATAAATTGAATACATATCAGTAGAAATAGATTTTCTAAGACTATTACTTTTATCCAATTCCCATCTATGATTTTTAAATACATACCAAGTATTTGTTTTAGTGGAACTGCAAATATATTTATCTTTAAAAATTTGATACAATACTTTTGCTAAATCAAAATCAGTAGGTTGTTCAATAGTATAATCAATGTAATATTCTTCACACATGTCTCTTTTTACTTGCTCATATTGTTCTTTTGCATTTTCTTTTGCCCAATATATTAAAGATCTATTAGTGATTCCATTTTCTTTTGATTTAAGATATTTATTCCATCTTTCATATAATTTTGGAATAGTAGAATAATCAAAATCAGATGCTTTGCTTCGTAGTAAAACCCAAGATAAGAATAATCTATCATCAGTATGTTTTAATGCAAGAGCGACTTGTGTATTTAATATATGAGAACCAGGTTCATAAAATTTAGCAGGTAAAATTTGAGTATAAACATGTGCTTCTCTAATATAATATTGATCCATTGATAAATTTTTCATAATATTATCAATTGCTTTATTCAAAATGTCAATGTTATTAATATCTTCAATATTAATAAATTCTACTTCTTCAATTATATTATTGATTCTTTTAATAGTAGTTTTTGGTTTATTATTTTTTTTTGATTTTTTATCTTCAATAATTCTAATAAAATCATTTGTATAATCAAATTTTTGATGTTGGTCATATTGTGCAGATAGTTTATATAAACTATCAGGTATGTTTGCTAAAGAAATACAATTGTCGATAGGATTTTGTTCCATCATAATTTCACCATCGTGAGTATCAAATTTGATGATATAATAATATTTTAATTCATATGCTTGATTTCCAGGTTTTCTTGAACCATACATTTGCCAATTTGTAGAACCTTTTGTGATTCCATCATCAAAAACAGTTTCCCAATTATTAATAATAGGTAAATCATCGCCCCATACATCCCCAATTTTACTTATAATTTTATCTCTTAATATTAATTGTGCATCTCTTTCCAATTGAACGCCAATAATTAAATGAATTCCATCTTTTGTTAAACTTCCATCTTCTAATCTATTTACTAAAGGTTTTTCAAAAACGTATATTGGTATATGTGTGTGTTCTGTAAATTGTAGTATTGTTTTTAATTCTTCTAAATAAAGGAGAATTAAATCTTCAACATGTTGATATGTATGTATTCTTTCAACAACTTTATAATCATATCGTAAATCAATATCAATTAAAATAGGACCATTATTTTCTAGTTGTTTTTCAGTTAAATATTCATTTTTTTTATTTACAAATACATTTTGATAATATAATCTATACATTTCAGGCAGATCATCTTTTGAAATATGATATGACCCCCCATAACATTTTTTAGTAGGATCAGGAATTCTAGTATGTGTAGATTTTTCATCCATTTTTGCCTTGTGTTTTTGTAAAAATTCATTAAAATTTTGTGATTGTTGTGTGTTCATCATGATATTCATTGGATTGATAACATATATCAAGATATTTTTATATCAATTTTAATTTACAAGATGATAATAAACGCGTAAAAATATTTAACGTATATTTAATTAACTAGTGGTAAGATTTATAAAATAAATTAAAGAAATTATTATATATAAATAATGGATTTAGAAATCAAAGAAGTAGAGAAATCAAGACATAAAATAATAACAATTCAAAAAGAAACAATTCAACGATTAATAAAAGATATCAAACAATTGAAAAAAAATCCATTATCTACAGAAAATATTTATTATATTCACGATGAAGAAAATATATTAAAAGGATATGCATTGATTGTAGGTAGTGTAGATACACCTTATTTTGGAGGATATTATTTTTTTGAATTAAATTATCCTCAAGATTATCCTCATTCACCACCCAAAGTTTTATTTATTTCATTTGTAGATAATATAAGATTTAATCCAAATTTATATACAAGTGGAAAAGTGTGTATTTCTCTACTTAATACATGGAGAGGTGATCAATGGACATCTTGTCAAACAATTTCTTCTGTTTTATTAACTTTAGGAACATTATTATGTAAAGAACCATTATTAAATGAACCAGGTATTACAAAACAACATAGAGATTTTAATAATTATACAAAAATTATTGAATTTAAGAATATTGAAATCTCTATAATTCACATGTTAAAATATACAAGATTGTATAATGAAAAACATCCATTTATTCATTTATTTTATTCTATTATACAAGAAAAATTTTTAGAAAATAGAGAAAAAATATTACAATTAATTGAAGAAAAATTATCTGAACCAATTGAACATATTAAAACACAATTATATGGATTAAATGTAATTATTGATTACAAATTTTTACTTAAAAAATTTATGGATATTTCTATAAACAATAAAATTGATAATAATATAAATAATAATATAGATATAAACAAATAAATAAAAATGTTGTTTTGCTCAGTATGTTCAAATATGTATTATATAAGAATTATTTCTTCGCCAGATGAACCAGATAGATTAGAATATTATTGTCGTTTATGTGGCAACAAAGAAGATAATTTAGTTGATATTTCTGTATCTAAAACAATTTTAAAGAAAAATGAACAAAAATATTCTCATATTATAAATGAATATACCAAATTAGACCCCACATTACCTAGAATTAATACATTGGATTGTCCTAATCATGAATGTACCACAAATCACAATGAAACTTCTAGAAAAGAAAAAGAAATTATTTATATTCGTTATGATGATATAAATATGAAATATGTGTATATGTGTTCTACTTGTGATACGGTATGGAAATTGGAACAATAAATATTATTAAATGTTATTAATATAAATAATAAAAAATTGATATATAAATATAATATATTTTTTTATATATCAATTATGGAATCAATTAACAAAATGGAATCAATCAAAAAAATGATGGAAGATTATCAAGAAGATTCTCAAGAGGAAGAATATGATGAAGAAGAAGATTATGAAGAGGAAGAAGAGGAAGAAGATGAATTATATTTACAAAAATTTAAATACGAATTAAATAATAATTATTTGATAGATGTTCATCCAGAATGTATTAAGCATAATGATGAAGAAATAAAATTGCTTTCAAAAGTTGTCAGAGATGAACATAATATAATTATAGATGACCTTCATAAAACTATTCCATATTTAACAAAATATGAGAAAGCAAGAGTCATTGGTGTTAGAGCTAAACAAATTAATATGGGTGCACAAATATTTATAGATGTAGATCCAACTATTATTGATGGAGCAATTATTGCTGAAAAAGAATTATTACAAAGAAAAATGCCATTTATAATAAGAAGGCCATTACCTGGTGGTGGTTCAGAATATTGGAATCTTTCTGATTTAGAAATAATATAATAATTATATAATGAAAATTGCTTTATGTTTTTTAATTAGTTATGACCACGTCATTCATAAAGAAGATATTTGGATTCAATGGATAAATGAAATAAAAGATATAATCAACGTCTATATTCATTATACAGACTATTCAAAAATTAAATCTTCTTGGATCCGGTCTCATATTTTACCAGAAAAATATATTTGTAAAACCGATTATAAACATGTGGTTTCTGCATATTTTTCTTTAATGAGTTTTGCATTAAAAAATAATAAAAATAGATGGTTTTGTTTTTTAACTGATTCTTGTTGTCCTATTATTTCTC
>Ga0187843_10000054_pt1 | contig 97373 bp, 91 predicted proteins | sample SpaLakP09_SKY_43_FD_134516 | JGI IMG/M metagenome (GOLD analysis project Ga0187843, IMG submission 134516) | Oligotrophic lake water microbial communities from Sparkling Lake, Wisconsin, USA - SP09_SKY_43 | ecosystem: Environmental > Aquatic > Freshwater > Lake | place: USA: Sparkling Lake...
ACCAGCTGTTTCGTACTCTACGTGGGCTGTATTAATAGTAATACCGCGCGCTTTTTCTTCTGGTGCTGCATCGATCTGGTCGTATGCTTTAGCTTCGCCGCCGAATTTCTTCGACAGGACTGTCGCAATCGCTGCTGTCAGTGTGGTTTTGCCGTGATCAACGTGACCAATTGTGCCAACGTTTACGTGCGGCTTGGTGCGCTCGAACTTACCTTTTGCCATTTTATTCTTCCTTCAAAAAGAACGATTTATCAACAATAGAAAACCTACCCCGGCATGGGGCAGGCCTTTGATTCTTTATTACTTAGCTTTGGATGTGACGATAGCGTCAATCACGTTCTTAGGTGCTTCAGAGTAGTGCTTGAATTCCATGGAATACGTTGCACGACCTTGTGTAGCGGAACGCAGCGATGTGGAGTAACCAAACATCTCGGACAAAGGCACTTCAGCTTTGATGATCTTGCCGCCGCCGCCAGCGATTTCGTCCATACCTTGAACCATACCACGACGTGAAGACAGATCACCCATGACTGTACCAGCGTAGTCTTCAGGTGTTTCTACTTCAACAGCCATCATTGGCTCCAGGATAACTGGGCTTGCTTTACGGCAGCCATCTTTGAACGCCATCGAACCAGCCATACGGAAGGCGTTTTCGTTGGAGTCAACGTCATGGTAGGAACCGAAGAACAGTGTAACTTTAACGTCAACTACTGGGTAGCCAGCCAATACACCGGAAGTCAGTGTTTCGCGAACACCTTTTTCAACTGCAGGGATGTATTCGCGTGGAACTGTACCGCCTTTGATCGCGTCAACGAATTCAAAGCCTTTACCTGGTTCTTGCGGTTCAATCTTCAGAACAACGTGACCGTACTGACCACGACCACCGGATTGCTTAACGAATTTACCTTCGATTTCTTCGCAAGTTTTGCGGATAGTTTCGCGGTAAGCAACTTGTGGTTTACCTACTGTGGCTTCAACGTTGAATTCACGCTTCATACGGTCAACGATAATATCCAGATGCAACTCGCCCATACCGGCGATAATTGTTGACCAGATTCTTCGTCAGTACGTACGCGGAAAGATGGATCTTCAGCGGCCAGACGGTTCAATGCCAGACCCATTTTTTCCTGGTCGGCCTTGGTTTTGGCTCTACTGCCTGAGAAATAACTGGCTCTGGGAATATCATGCGTTCCAGAACAACAATTGCTTTTTCATCACACAGCGTATCACCAGTCGTTGTATCTTTCAGACCAACCACCGCAGCGATATCACCCGCCATCATTTCTTTGATTTCTTCACGTTGGTTCGCATGCATTTGAACCAGACGGCCGATACGTTCTTTTTTCTCTTTAACAGAGTTGTAAACGCTGTCGCCAGAATTCAAAGTACCGGAGTAGCAACGGATAAAGCACAATTGACCAACGAATGGATCAGTTGCGATTTTGAATGCCAATGCAGAGAATTTCTCTGTATCTTCCGCTTTACGGACAACTGGTTCGTCATCTTCGTTCACGCCAGGAACTGGTGGGATGTCCAATGGAGATGGCAGGTATTCAACAACCGCATCCAACATCGCCTGAACGCCCTTGTTCTTAAATGCAGTACCGCACATCATAGGAACGATTTCAGAAGCGATAGTACGTTGACGCAAGGCAGCTTTGATTTCTTCTTCAGTCAAATCACCTTCTTCAAGGTATTTGTTCATCAGATCTTCACTGGCTTCTGCAGCTGCTTCAACCATGTTTTCACGCCATTTTTGTGCGTCAGCCAACAGGTTTTCAGGGATATCACGGTATTCAAATTTCATACCTTGAGATGCTGCATCCCAAATGATCGCTTTCATCTTGACCAGATCGATAACGCCTTCGATCAGGTCTTCAGCACCGATAGGCACTTGCAGAGGAACTGGGTTGGCTTTCAAACGTGCACGCATTTGATCGTACACTTTGAAGAAGTTCGCGCCAGTACGGTCCATCTTGTTGACGAACGCCAAACGTGGAACTTTGTACTTGTTAGCCTGACGCCATACAGTTTCAGACTGCGGCTGAACGCCACCTACTGCACAGTAAACCATGCAGGCGCCATCCAGAACACGCATGGAACGCTCAACTTCAATAGTGAAGTCAACGTGGCCTGGTGTATCGATGATGTTGATGTGATGCTCGGGGAAGTTGTTCGCCATGCCCTTCCAGAAGCATGTCGTCGCCGCAGAAGTAATGGTAATACCACGTTCCTGCTCTTGCTCCATCCAGTCCATGGTAGCCGCGCCATCATGCACTTCACCAATTTTGTGGTTTACACCTGTGTAAAACAGTACGCGCTCTGTCGTTGTTGTCTTACCGGCATCAATGTGAGCAGAAATACCGATATTGCGGTAGCGCTCAATGGGGGTCTTACGGGCCATAGCTAATCCTAAATCTTTTAATGGACAAAACCGAGCGCATTTTTTTACAAAAATCGCGCCCGGCCTGATTCAAAATACTTGCCAGAGCCATTGCATTAAAGACATACAACAGCTCCTTACTCTTACTCTTAGAAGCGGAAGTGAGAGAAGGCCTTGTTGGCTTCAGCCATACGATGGACTTCATCACGTTTCTTCATTGCGCCGCCGCGACCTTCTGCGGCTTCCAGCAATTCACCACCCAAACGTTGTGGCATGGATTTTTCGCTACGCTTGTTAGCGGCTTCACGCAACCAACGCATAGACAAAGCCAGACGACGAACTGGACGCACTTCTACAGGCACCTGGTAGTTCGCGCCACCAACACGGCGGGACTTAACCTCAACCAGTGGTTTGGCGTTGCTGATTGCCAGCGCAAACACTTCCAAAGGATCTTTACCAGATTTTTGTTGGATGTGATCGAATGCGCCGTAAATGATGCCTTCAGCAACAGACTTCTTGCCGGACAACATCAACACGTTTACAAATTTTGCTACTTCTACATTACCGAATTTTGGATCCGGCAGTACGTCCCGTTTCGGGACCTCACGACGACGTGGCATTTCAATTCCTTTCAATCTTCAGTTGAGCACAAAGCAACATTTTGCTCCACACTCGCGACAGGCCATCATAACCGGTCACTTACTCGGCTTATTTCCAAACCGACACTGATCCGCAATAGCTTACGGAGATTAAATTACGAGATAATTACTTCTTAACTGCCTTAGCACGCTTAGCACCATATTTGGAGCGAGCTTGCTTACGGTCTTTAACACCTTGAGTATCCAAAGCACCGCGAACCATATGGTAACGAACACCTGGCAAATCCTTTACACGACCACCGCGCAGCAACACTACGCTATGTTCTTGCAAGTTATGGCCTTCACCGCCAATGTACGAAATAACTTCGAAACCATTAGTCAGGCGAACTTTGGCAACTTTACGCAAAGCCGAGTTAGGCTTTTTTGGAGTTGTCGTATAAACGCGGGTGCAAACGCCACGTTTTTGCGGGCTGTTTTCCAGCGCCGGCGATTTGCTTTTTACACGTGCAGAAACACGTGGTTGGCGAATCAGTTGATTGATGGTTGGCATCGTTTTTAATCCAACAAAATACAACGTTAAACACAAACCCGGAAACGGTTGCCCGGGAACTTAAAATCATTTTTCAGCCTGAATCCTCAGACCAACCCGACTTGACCACCTGCTTTTGCCTGCTTTTTAAGCATTGCCTACCTGATAAAACCAGGCAAAACAAGAATAGCAAATGCAAACCCAAAATCGAGAACTCGCAATTTTATGTCGCTTCGCACAAGCATGTCAACGCTTTTTATTTCAACAATTCAAGTGCTTAGCTTAATTTGCAGGGCTGGAAGCGGCCTTTCAGAGTAGGGAATTTCGGCAAAAAATCAAGGTTTACCGGACTGAGCGGCGTACGACTGAGGTACCTGAAAAGCAAAATATGCTTAAATCTCAATTTAGATCTGCTCAAACAAAGTAAATCATTTACTATTTACGCCCTTAAACGCCAGCTTAATGCAAGACTGAGTCATCTCCATGGCAAACCTGGCCGCGCGCAGCCTGGAGACCAACCAAGTTGCACTACCCAAACATAATGCCTGCCCTGTTTCGCCCTGCCTCACTGTATCTTTTAACCAGTTACCTGCTGATTTCCAGCTTGCCGTTTTTCCCGTTACTGCAAGGCCAGCCTGTGGAAAAACCCTTTCACCTGCTGGCATTGGGACTGGTGACCTGGCTGGGCTTTTGGGCATTACTACAAAGACCACGCTGGTTTCATTACTTGTTGCTCCCGGCATTCTTTGCTGTGCCTGTTGAGGTCTACCTGCGCCTGTATTTTGGGCAAGGCATATCAACCCACCATCTGGGCATCATGCTGGAAACCAGTCCCAAGGAGGCGATGGAATTCCTCGGCAACAAAGTCTGGTTGCTGCTCTTGCTGGTGATAGGCGTCACTGCCTGGTGGTGGAGCTTGCTGCGTATCGCTAAAACCCATAGTCACTGGCATTGGACCCACCGTTCACGCTGGCTGGTGTTGCTAGCCATTGCCCTGAGTCTGCTCTGCTGGGCATATGGTGAAGAGATAGGCGTCACCCCGGCACCTGCCAGTAGCAGTGTGTCCGCCGTATCAGCGGTAGATAGCGACACAGAGGCATCTGCCAGTGCTGCAGCTTCTGCATCCAGCTCAGGCAACGCCTCATCAGATATCCTGACACAATGGTGGTCCAGCCTGAAGAAGCATTTGCCAGCTTTGCCTTCTTGGGCCAAGATTCCTTACGATGAAGAGACTTATATACGCACCTGGCCGTTTGGTCTGGTCTTGCGTGCCAATGATTTCTGGATAGAACGCGATTATCTGGCCAAGCTATCTGAAAAAAGTCGCGCCTTCCGTTTCCAGGCACATCTGGATGGCAATCCTGAAACGCCACAAACCATTATCATGGTGATTGGTGAGTCTTCGCGTTTTGACCGCTGGAGTCTGAATGGCTATGAACGCGACACCAATCCCCTGCTCAAACAGGAAAGTAACCTGGTCAGCTTCAGCGATGTGGTGACGGCAGTTTCGGCCACCCGCTTGTCAGTGCCCATCATCGTTTCACGCAAACCGGCGGCACAAAGCCTGAAAGCAGGCTTCTCTGAGAAGTCATTTTTGACAGCGTTCAAGGAAGCTGGCTTCAAGACTTACTGGCTGTCGAATCAAATGAGCTTTGGCCAGTTTGATACCCCAACCTCAGTCTTCGCCAAAGAAGCCGATGTCACCCAGTTCTTGAATCTGGGTGGTTTCACCAACAGCTCCAATCTTGACCATGTCTTGCTGGAGCCTATGGCAAATGCCATGCGCGATGCATCGCCCAAGAAACTGATCGTCTTGCATACCCTGGGCAATCACTGGAACTACAGCCACCGTCATCCACAATCTTTTGATAAATGGAAACCATCACTGTTTGGCGTCGTCAATCCTGCCTATACCGACCTGAAGAACAAGCAAGCCTTAAACAATAGTTACGACAACTCGATTTTGTACACGGACTGGATGTTGTCGGAAGTCATACAAAAATTAAAGGCCAGCTCGCAAATCACTTCGCTATTCTATATATCTGACCACGGGCAAACGCTGTATGACGGCACTTGCAATCTGGCTTTCCATGGCCACAATACCCAATATGAATTCCATATCCCGGCCTTCATGTGGTATTCCGATGCTTATCAAGAGCATTTCCCGGACAAAATAGTCCAGTTGCGCCTGCATCAAAAAGCCAGGTTATCGACAGAAAATGTGTTTCATAGCTTGCTGGACATGGCGAATATCCGCTACCCGGATGAAAAGCTGGAGTGGAGCATACTCAGCAAACAGTTGAAGACCCATACCCGTTATGTCGACAGCTATGGCTGGACCAATTATGACAACGCTACCCTGAAAGGGGATTGCCGCGAAGTCATGGATAAAAAAACTCCTTTAGTACAAGAAAAATAGACAGCGGGTATCAAATACCTATACCTGGTGGATGTTAGGGCGCTTGATTGCAGTAAATGCACTTTCTCACTTACACTTGCGGAATATGCCACATGAGATCGCACCCACCCTGCAATTCACCCACCCACCACAGCCTGCCGTCATCGTTGCAGGTGCCTGGTTGGTGCACGGCCTATCCCGCCCGGCGGTCATGCGTGAGATCAGCACACAGTTGCAGCAGGCAACAAACCGGCCTGAATTACACTGGGATTTGACGCAAATCAGCACACTGGACCACATCGGCGCTCAAATGCTCTGGCGCGCCTGGGGCAAGCAAAGACCTGGTCAGCTCAGCATGCTGCCTGTCCATGAAGGCTTGTTTTCCCGCCTGGAAAAAGTCAGCCGGATTGTGGTGCCACTACCAGCCAAGCCAAGGCTGACACGCACCATGCAACTGGGCGCACAAGTATTGGGCCTGTTCAATCACTTGCATAGTTTCACGGCTTTGCTGGGCCAGCTCATGCTGGACCTGGCGCGATTTGTACGGCACCCAATGAAGGCACCTTGGAAGGAATTGTCAGCCAATGTGTACCGCACTGGTGCGCAAGCGCTGGGTATCACGGCACTGGTCGGTATCCTGATCGGGGTGGTGCTGTCTTATCTGTCGGCGCAACAGTTACGCACTTTTGGCGGTGATTTATTTATTGTTAACATCCTGGGCATGAGTATCATCCGCGAACTAGGGCCCATGCTGGCGGCCATTCTTGTAGCAGGGCGTTCCGGCTCCGCCATCACGGCACAGCTCGGTGTCATGCGGGTGACTGAAGAGCTCGATGCCATGCGTGTCATGGGCATCCCTCACGGGTACCGCCTGATCATGCCCAAGGTGCTGGCACTGGCCCTGGCCATGCCTCTGCTAGTGATCTGGACCGACATCATGGCCCTCGCTGGCGGCATGATTTCTGCACAAGCCCTGCTGGGCATGTCGCCAGAGTTTTTCATCTATAAATTGCCGGAAGCCGTACCTCTGATCAATTTCTGGATAGGCCTGGCCAAGGGTGTCACCTTTGGAGTTTTGATCGCCCTGATTGCCTGCCACTATGGCTTGCGCATCGAACCCAATACCGAGAGCCTGGGACGTGGCACCACCAATTCTGTGGTAGTTGCGATTACTGTCGTGATCATCGCCGACGCCATATTCGCCATCATCTTCAGCAAGGCAGGCTATTGATGGCAAACGAAAACATCATAGAAATCCACGACTTGCGCACCCAGTTTGGCCGTGCCGTGGTGCATGACCAACTGGAACTAAGCGTCAGGCGAGGTGAAATTCTCTCCATCGTCGGCGGTTCAGGTTCAGGCAAGACTGTCCTGATGCGACAAATGCTGGGGCTGGAGGTACCTACACGCGGCAGTATCAAGGTTTTTGGTGAAGACTTGCACTCCTCCCAGGCCCTGCATCTGGATTATTTGCGCAAGCGTTCTGGCATGCTATTCCAGCATGGCGCTCTGTATTCGGCCCTGAGCGTGTTTGACAATGTCGCCCAGCCCATGCGTGAACTGGGCACATTGCCTGAAGATCTGATCACTGACCTGGTCTATCTGAAACTGCATATGGTCGACATTGCCTTTGAACATGCGCGCAAGATGCCAGCTGACCTGTCCGGCGGCATGATCAAGCGGATAGCGTTGGCACGTGCACTCGCGCTGGACCCGGAACTGCTGTTCCTTGACGAACCCACGGCAGGGCTGGACCCGGACCGCTCCGACAGTTTTGTCGAACTGATACTATCCTTGCACCAGCAATTGCGTTTAACTGTCATTATGGTGACGCATGACCTCGACAGCTTGTTTGCGCTATCCAACCGGATCGCCGTGCTGGCGGAAAAACGCGTGGTTATTGTGGGTTCGCCGAGAGAAGTCGTGAATTTCAAACATCCATTTATCGACAGTTTCTTTCTGGGTGGCCGCGGTCAGCGCGCCATGGAAGTGCTGCCACCTCAAACGCATCAGGAAATATAAGTTATGGAAAACAGATCTCATGCGCTCATGGCAGGTTTCTTCACGATCGCTCTGCTGATACTGACGACCGTGCTGGCCATCTGGCTAGGTCGCGACAAGATCAAGCGCGTGCCTTATGAAGTGGTGACCAGCACGGCAGTGTCGGGCTTGAACTTGCAGGCAGCAGTACGCTATAAAGGTATCAAGGTGGGGAATGTCACCGATATCGACTTTGATGAAAAAAACCCGGGGCAAATCAATTTGCGATTGGAAATCGTTCCTGATGCACCAGTCACCAGTTCCACCTTTGCAACATTGGGTTATCAAGGTGTCACCGGCATCGCCTTTGTGCAACTCGATGATGAAGGCACTTCCAAGCAATTACTGGTGGCTGATAGCAATACACAAGTATTACCACGCATCCCCATGCGCCCCGGCATGATGCAAAACCTGGAAAAACGCGGCCAGGCCATCCTGGTGCAGACGGAAGAATTGACCCGCCGCCTGAATACCATGCTCGATCCGACCAACCAGAAATCGGTGATGACTACGATAGACAATTTTGGCAAAGCCGCCGCCGCATGGCAAGCTTTGCCAGGCAAGCTGGAGCCCACTCTGGCGCGCCTGCCTGAACTGGCAGACCAGGCCAAGATGACCATGACCGAAGTACGTACTTTGTCCGGTAATGTTGGCAAGCTCAGCAATAACCTGAATCAATTGACGACCACCCTGCAGGCAGAAGATGGCCCGCTGGCAAGATTCAGCCTGGTGATGGACAATGTAGGCAACAGTCTGACCCTGGACACTCTGCCCAAGGTGCAAAGTGTAGCCGGTGAAGCCAAGGCCAGCCTGCGTTCTTTTGGCCGCCTTTCAGACTCACTCAAGGAAAGGCCACAAAGCCTTTTGTTTGGCAACCCCGTCCCCGCACCCGGTCCGGGCGAGCCTGGCTTTGTCGCTCCCAAGTAAAGGAACTCGCATGATATATCCAGTTTTTTTTAGCCGTCTTAGCAATATTAGAAACACGGGCACGGCTTTATTCTTGTTCGTGCTATTGTCGGCCTGCAGCGCCACACCGCAAAAACAGCAACTTCAGCAGTATGATTTCGGACCACTTACTGTCAATGCACAGATGCAGCCAGGCCCAGCCAAGTTGCAAATCAGCATAGCTGAAATCAGCATTCCGCCGGCGCTCGACAGCAATGCCATGTTATACAGACTACAATATGACAATGTGCAGCAACTCAAGGCATACTCCCTGCATCGCTGGAGTATGCCACCGGCACAATTGCTGGCCCAAAGATTGAAGGCAGGTCTGGTAGCCCAGGGCGCAGATGTGCTGACAAACACCGATGGAGCTGCGAACTTGCCCATCCTGCGTCTGGAAATCGATGAGTTTTCACAAATTTTCACTACTGCCAATCAAAGCGATGCGCAAATCAGCCTGCGTGCCTCTGTTATCAAGGGACATAAACTGATGGCCCAAAAAAGCTTCCAGCAAAAAGTGGCAGCCAGCACAGCCGATGCACCCGGTGGGGCAAGAGCCATGCGTGAAGCCGCCGATGCCAGCATAGGCAACATACAATCCTGGATTATGAGCCTGCCGTTGAAGTAATTCTGATTGATCAAGTCAATGTCTGAAACCGACCGCGTACAGCCGGATCACAGTACAACATCATCAGAAGCCCTGCCTGATGAGCCAGCAATACCGCAACTTAGACCACAACTAAGCAGCTTGCACAGTTCCCCCTTTGCCCGGGCAAGTCTGGTCGCCTACCTGTTTTTGATCCTGTATGCAAGCTGGTTCCCGTTTACTGGCTGGCAAACCAATAGCTGGGCAGCGTTGCCAGAACTCATACAACAATGGCCGCGCTACTGGGGTGGCTTTGACGCCATCATCAATGTGGTCGGCTACATACCTTTTGGCATGCTGATGGTGTTCGCGCTTTACCCACTGGTCAGACGCTGGTGGGCGGCATTGCTGGCAACACTTGGAGGGGCACTGATTTCGGCGCAGGCCGAGATAGTGCAAAACTTCTTGCCCAGCCGTGTGACTTCACTACTGGACTTTTTGACCAATACCTCGGGTGCCATGCTGGGCGCGCTGCTGGGAGCCCTGCTGACCCCACTGATACTCGAAAAAGGTCGCCTGCAATTACTGCGCAAGCAATGGACGCATAAAGAAGCCAGCCGTGAAATCCTGGTACTGGGCCTGTGGGCCATGGCGCAGATTTATCCACAAGCCTACCTGTTTGGCCTGGGTCAAGTCTTGCCCGAGATTTCTCAAATCCTGAGCGAATTGATGGAAATGGATATCGACATCAGCACCTTCCTGCTGCAAGGCTACGAGCTCAGTGCCGAGGAATATCTGCTGTCAGAAACCATTATCACTGCCTGCAGTTGCACCGGAGCTTTACTGATTTGTCTCAGCCTGATGAACCGCCATGCTCCAAAAACTATCTTGTCCGTCTTGTTGCTGGGTGCCGCGCTGACGATCAAGGCACTGGCCAGCGCCTTGTTGTTCAAACCCGAATATGCGTTTGCATGGCTGACTCCGGGTGCGCGTGGTGGCTTGTTGATCAGCTTCATCATGCTATATGGTTTTTCCTTTGCACCATCCCATGTACAAAGGCGGCTGGCCTTGCTGATGCTGAGCATATCGCTGATCGTCATCAACCTGGTTTCGGACAACCCTTACTTTGCGGCCACCATGCAAACCTGGGTACAGGGCAAGTTTTTGAACTTTAACGGGGCGGCACAGTTTCTGTCCTTGCTCTGGCCGTTTCTGGCGATCTGGGCGCTATTACGCAAACCGCATCCGGCGTAAAAATCCCATGACTGCACAATTGCAGTATCATAGCGGGCATCAAACGCCACCAACCGGTGGCGGCATCAACCCCAGGCTGGATATCTTATGTCTGAAGCACTCTATTTTCAAAAACACGTCTTTTTTTGCCTGAACCAGCGCGAAGATGGCCGTCCTTGCTGCGCTGACCGTGGTGCGCAAGCTGCCCAGGAACATGCCAAACGCCGCATCAAACAACTGGACATGAATGGCCAAGGCAAAATCCGTATCAATAAAGCCGGTTGCCTCGACCGCTGTGAAGACGGTCCAGTGCTTGTGGTCTACCCGCAAGGCACCTGGTACACCTTTGTCGATCAATCCGATATTGATGAAATCATTGATGTGGACCTGATAGGCGGCGGTGTCGTCGAACGTCTGAAAGTCTGATCATCATGAATGCGCAGACTGAACATTTTTTACTCCAGGGTGCGGCTGGCAATTTGCAATGCGCACTGGACTTGCCTGATCCTGAAACTCATGCTGCCCCTATCGGCCTGGCGCTGGTAGCCCATCCGCATCCGCTATTTGGCGGCACTATGGACAACAAGGTGGCACAAACCCTTGCACGTACTTTCACGGGCCTGGGTTATGCTGCCGTGCGCATGAATTTCCGTGGTGTGGGCAAGTCAGAAGGCACGCATGACGCAGGCATGGGCGAAACCGACGACATGGAATTATTGCTGGCTGCCATGCGGGCACGCTACCCCGACTTGCCACTGGCGTTGGCCGGTTTTTCCTTTGGCACTTTTGTACAAGCCCGTTTGCAACAACGTCTGCAAGAAAACGGCAAGCCTGCAGAGCGCATGGCACTGGTCGGTGCAGCTGCTGGCAAATGGGAGATGCCTGCCATACCCGCGAACACCATATTGATACACGGTGAACTGGATGACACTATCCCTCTGAGTGCCGTGCTGGACTGGCTGCGCCCGCAAGACATACCTGTCACCGTGATACCTGGTGCCGACCATTTTTTCCACCGTCGCCTGCATCATATCAAACAACTCATCACCAGCATGTGGGATAGAGCCTGATGCTGTCGCGACCAGATTCCATGCAGTCCATTTACAGATAAGTTGCAGAGAATGGATTTGCTGAACACACTATTATTCGTTTTTTGTCACCCTTTGTTTTACTAGCTCATCAATGAAAAAATTCCTTGCTTCCATTGCCATCTCGCTGCTGACCATGACAGCTGCTATAGCGCAAACCCTGCCTGCACCTACCATTGCTTCCAAAGCCTGGCTCTTGCTCGATGCCACCAGTAACCAGGTCATCGCCGCCAAAGAACCCACCATGAGCGTAGAGCCAGCATCGCTGACCAAGATCATGACGGCTTACCTGGTGTTTTCTGCCCTAAAGGACAAAAAACTCAACCTGGAACAAAGCATCAATGTTTCTGTTCGCGCCTGGAAAGTCGATGGCAGTAGCTCGAAAATGTATATCGAGCCCAACAAGCCAGTCACCATCAATGAATTGCTGTATGGCCTGATCGTACAGTCTGGCAATGATGCCGCGATTGCCCTGGCAGAAGCCGTGGCCGGTAGTGAAGAAGCCTTTGTTGTACAAATGAACCGCGAAGCCGAGCGCATGGGCCTCAAATCCACACGCTTTGCCAATCCACATGGCTTGCCCAGCAAGGATAATTATTCGACAGCCCAGGACTTGTCCAACCTGGCAGCGCGCCTGATCATTGATCATCCTGATTTTTACAAAACATATTATTCAACCAAGAACTACACCTATAACAAGATCGCCCAGCCTAACCGCAATCGCCTGCTATGGCTGGACCCCAGTGTCGATGGCATGAAAACCGGCCACACGACAGCTGGCGGCTATAGCCTGGTGTCTTCTGCAAATCGTCCGAATGGCACAGGCCAGCGCCGCCTGATCTCGGTCGTCATCGGCACAGAGAGTGACCAGGTCCGCGCTCAAGAAAGCCTGAAATTGCTGAACTGGGGCTACCTGAACTTTGACACTCTGAAGCTGTACGACAAGGGCCAGTCCATTGCCACACCAGAAATCTGGAAAGGCACACAAGCACAGATCAAGATAGGTTTTGACCGTGAACTGTATGTGACCCTGCCCAAAGGTGCTGCCGCCAATCTGAAACCGGCGCTGGAACGCAAAGACCCGCTGGTGGCCCCGGTAGCACTGAACAGCAAGGTTGGCACCATGAAGATGATGCTGGATGGCAAAGTTGTCGCTGAAGTCCCGGTGATTGCCCTCGAACAGGTCAACCAGGCCAGCGTTTTTGGCCGCGCCTGGGATTCGATACGTTTGATGTTCAAGTAAGTCTCCGAACCTCTCCAATTAATGCGCCCCAAAAGTCGCGCATAATTCCCGGCTATGCTTGTATGCGTTATTTGCATAAGCATGGCCGGGATTCTGTGTGAGAATAAGTCCTTCTCCTCACCACTTGCACAGACATCATGAATGATCCCCTGGTATATCTGAATGGCGAAATGACGCCGCTGTCCGAAGCCAAAATCCCGGTACTCGACCGTGGCTTTATTTTTGGCGACGGCATCTATGAAGTCATCCCTGTCTATCAACGCAAGATGTTCCGCGCCGACCAGCATCTGGCGCGCCTGTTCCGCAGCCTGACCTCCATAGGTATTACAAATCCGCATAGCAAAGATGAATGGCTGTCACTGATCGCCAAGGTCATGGATGCCCATGAAGCCGACGACCAGATGGTCTATCTGCAAGTCACCCGTGGTGTGGCCAAGCGCGCCCATGCCTTTCCCAAGGATGTCACACCAACCGTCTTCATCATGACCAACCCCATCGTCCTGCCAACTGCGGCTGCACGTGAAAACGGCGTTGCCTGTGTCTCCATGGAAGACAAACGCTGGCTGCGTTGCGAGATCAAATCCATTTCCTTGCTGGGTAACGTACTCGCAGCACAAAACGCGGCAGAAGAAGGTGCCGCCGAGAGCATACAGTTCCGCGACGGCTTTTTGACCGAAGCATCGGCATCGAATGTCTGGATAGTCAAGGACGGCGTCCTGATGGGCCCGCCAAAAGATAACCTGATACTCGAAGGCATACGCTACGGCCTCATAGAAGAGTTGTGCGCTGACAATCAGATAAAACTCTTAGCCCGCCGCATTACACGTGAAGAAGTCTTTGCCGCTGATGAAGTAATGCTCTCGTCAGCCACCAAGGAAGTGTTGGCAGTGGTGAAGCTCGACGATGTGACGATAGGGAATGGCAAACCAGGGGCGGTTTATCATCAGCTGTATGCGGCTTACCAAAAGGCCAAGCAAGCTTGAAGTTAACAACATCACCTTTGATATTGACCTGGCAATAAGCAACCAGGAACAGAGCCGTGTCCAGTCGCCAGATCAGGCGCGGCTCTCTATCCTGCCTCTGATGTTGACCTGTCGTTCAAAGACTATTGGAAACTCCCCAATAAACCCCATATACTGGACTTGAATGATTTAAATATTGGAATCAGCATGGAAATGAGACCCATCCCCCCCGAAGAAAGTCTGATTGAATACCCCAGTGACTTTCCCATCAAGATCATGGGGCCTATGCATGAAGAATTCACCCAAACCATGGTGGAAGTCGTGACTTCGTTTGACCCGACTTTCCATGCTGGCAAGGTAGAAATGCGCCCATCCAGCAAGGGCACTTATATCTCGGTGACAGTCACTGTATTAGCCACCAGCCGTGAGCAGTTGGATAATCTGTATCGTACCCTGTCATCACACCCTATGGTAAAAGTCGTCTTGTAATAAAAATTGCCTGACTGGCCCATGCCGGTCAGGCGAGTTGCTCAGGCCAGTGCGCCTGCCATCTTCATTTGCTTTTTTTCTTCGGCTATTTCAGCCAGCAGCCATTCCCTGAATGCCTTGACTTGCGGCTTTGCCAGCGCATCTGGCGGATACACCAGATAGTAGGCAACTTCACAAGGTATATCGATATTGAACAGGCGATTTAGCAGTCCCGCCTTGATATCAGGCTGTACGATAATATGTCTTCCCAGGGCGATCCCCTGTCCATCGACTGCTGCACGCGCCAGCATGGAGGAATCCTGGAAGACCAGGCCGCCAGTCGGCTCCCCATTATCCAGGCCAGCGGCTCTGAACCACGGTTCCCAGGGCTCACCATCACAACGCAATAATTGCATGCTGGCCAGTTCTGCTGGTGTCTGTGGCAACTGGCCGCCGTGATAATGCGGGCTGGCAACAGGGTAATAGTAGTCCCCCATCAATAACTCACTGACCATGCCCGGATAATTGCCAAGGCCAAAGCGTATGCCCACATCGATAGACTCCATATTGTAGTCAGCCAGATGATTACTCGACTGCAGGCTGACTTCCAGGTCGGGGTGATGCTCAATAAACCGCCCCAGGCGCGGCGATAACCAGCGTGCCGCAAATGACGGTAAGGAAGTAATCCCCAGGCGCTTTTGTTTATTGCGCTTCTTGAGTAAATCAGCGGCGTCACCCAGCTCCATCAGGGCTTTTCTGATGGTGGCGGCAAATTGCTCACCATCAGGGGTGATGCTGATGCGCTTGCCATGACGGATAAACAAGGGCACGCCCAGTTCCTCTTCCAGCGCCCGGACCTGATGGCTGATCGCACCATGGGTCAGGTGGATTTCCAACGCCGCCTTGGAAAAATTCTGATGGCGCGCAGCTGCTTCGAAGGCACGCAAGGCAGCTAGATTGGGGAGTCTTCGAAAATCCATCTTTATGAGCTTAGCGTGAATTTATTGTGAATTATTTTAGCAAGGCATTCAAAAATTACTCGTTTTATTTTCTTGTGAGACAAGACTACAATGCTTCTATCGCAGTGCAACAAAATGATTCTCACTCTCTGTTTAGTAGAATGCATTGCCACTTTAGCAGTAAAATACCAGGAGCAAGGAAATGACAAATAATTTCGCAAACCCATCATACATGATCGCCGCTGGTGCCACATTGTCAGGCACAGCTGAACACGCCCGTAAAATTGAAGTGGCATGTGGCCGCGTCTGGTTGACAGTTGCTGGCCAGGTTGATGACTACTGGCTCAGCACTGGCGAATCCATGGTCATACCAGCCAATCAATTCGTCGTCATCGAAGCTGAGAATCAAGCCAGTGTTATCGAATTGTCTGCCGTATCCAGCGTGATCAATGTCAAAACCATGGCTGGCACCAGCTATCTGCAAAAACTGACACGTAAATTGAGCCAGGCATTTGCTTGATTAAACAAGAACAGAAGCACCGGGGCGAATATGGCACAGACTGCACTGATCTTAATTGACGTACAACAAGGCTTTGATCATCCCAAATGGGGACAGCGAAATAATCCGGCAGCCGAGCAATACATGGCTGCCCTGCTGCAACACTGGCGCGAGCAAGAGCAGCCTGTGATCCATGTACGCCATCAGTCGCAAGAGCCGGATTCGCCCCTGCGTGCCGGGCAGGATGGCTATGAATTCAAGCCCCTGGCACGCCCACTGCCAGGTGAAACCATCTTCACGAAAAAAGTGAACAGCGGCTTCATCGGCACCGAGCTCGAAGCCTGGCTGCAAGCCAAGGGCATCAAACAACTCGTCATTGCTGGTTTGACCACGGACCATTGCGTCTCAACCACCACCCGCATGGCGGGTAACCTGGGTTTTGATGTAGAACTGGTGGCTGATGCTTGCGCCACGTTTGACCGGCCTGGTGTCAATGGCGAACTGATACCGGCAGAAGAGATCCACCGCATTCACCTCGCCAGCCTGCACAATGAATTTTGCGTCGTCAGGAATACGTCTGACGTGATTGCTGCGCATACCAAGTAAGGCCTCTAAAAATCCAACTGGTAAGCTGGGGGATTAAACTCCTATAATGTTCGTTCCGACAAGTATAGGAATGGACATGGGCAAGCCGATAGAAGTACATATCGTTCACGCATTTACCCAGCAAAATGAAGGTGGCAACCCGGCAGGCGTTGTGTTGAATGCAGATAGCTACACGACAGAACAAAAGCTGCAAATTGCCCGCGCCGTAGGTTTATCTGAAACTGCCTTCGTCTCAGACTCAGACTGCGCCACCTATAAGCTGGAATTTTTTACCCCAAACCGCCAGATTGCCCATTGCGGCCATGCCACAGTAGCCACGTTTTCACTCTTGCGCGAACTGGGCAAAGTCACAGAAGGCCTGTGCAGCAAGCAAACTATAGACGGCAACCGCGATATCCTGATCAAGGGCGAGCTGGCTTTCATGCAGCAAAGCACGCCACGCTACCAAACCATTTTTGCTGACGATAGCAACGGCGCCGACCACACCAGCCTGTATGCCCGCATCTTGCAAAGCATGGGCCTGACTGAACATGACCTGCTACGCGACCGCCAGCCCACCATCGTCAATACCGGCAATGCCTTCCTCGCCATCCCCATCATAGGCCGCGAATGCCTGGCAAATATCCAGCCCGACCATGAAGAAATCGGCAACATCAGCGAAGAACTCGACCTCGTCGGCTTCTATCCCTTCACCCTTGACGTGCAAGATACCACCCACGCCGCCAGCACCCGCATGTTCGCCCCACGCTACGGCATAGGCGAAGAAGCCGCCACCGGCACCGCCGCCGGCCCCCTGGCCTGCCTGCTCTACACCCAGTACAACATCCCCGGCCCGACTTTCCAGATAGAACAAGGCGTACTCATGGAACCCGCGTCCCCCAGCCTGATCAAGGTTGAGTTGGAGATACGACAGGGACAGATACCAAGCCTCATGGTAGGTGGCAGAGCGAGAGTAGAGAAGACGATGGCGGTGCGGATTTGATAGGCCAAGTCGCAACGTGTTGTAGGTTGGGCTACGGATTATCAGCCCAACACTGGGCCTCAGCTAACGTATACGTCGTTTAGACGCCGAGTGTTGGGCTGATACAGCGTAGCCTAGCGAGGCCCGGCCCAACCTACGATCCCTTCCACCACCATAAACTTATCACTTATTCATCTAACATATCATTTACGCAAGCAAAGACCCCGCCTCCACAAAATGTTACACTAGCAGCCTATGCAAGCTGCCCTCGCCCCCAACGTCACACCCCGCATCATCCATCGCGGCATTGAGCCCTATCAGCTCACTTTCGACGCCATGCGCGCGTTCACCGATGCACGCGATGAGTATACGCAAAATGAATTCTGGATCGTTGAACACCCGCCCGTGTACACCCTGGGCCTGGGAGCTGACCAGTCGCACGTATTGGCCGCCCATGACATCCCGGTAGTGCAGACCGACCGTGGCGGCGAAGTCACCTACCACGGCCCCGGCCAGGTCGTGATCTACCTGCTGATGGACTTGCGTCGCAGCCACCCCAGGGCACGTTTATTTGCCCGTGAATTCGTCAACAAGATAGAACAGGCAGTCATCAACACCCTGGCAGCGTATAATCTCGCTGGTGAACGCAAAGAAGGCGCGCCCGGCATCTATGTCAGCGAAGGCCAGTGGCAAGGCGCCAAGATCGCCGCCCTGGGCTTGAAAGTGCGCGGCAACGGCTGCACCTATCATGGCGTATCACTGAATGTAGATATGGATTTGACACCGTTTTCCTGGATTAACCCCTGCGGCTATGCTGGACTTGCCACCGTGGACATGAAAACCCTGGGCGTGACCATGCCGCTAGCCCAAGTCCAGAATGCACTCGCACAGAATTTGCAAGATCTTTTGACTGCCCCCTGATTTTTCGACATCGCTTCATACCATGACAACCGAAAACACACCCGTCGCCACCACCGCTTACGATCCTACCGAGAAACAAAAAGGGGCAAGCAAGACTGCGCGCATCCCTATCAAGATCGTGCCGATGGAAAGATTGCCCAAGCCAGACTGGATACGTGTCAAGGCCGGTTCACCCAGCACCCGCTTTTATGAAATCAAGGACATCCTGCGCGCCAACAAACTGGTGACAGTCTGCGAAGAAGCCTCCTGCCCCAACATAGGCGAATGCTTTGGCAAAGGCACGGCCACCTTCATGATCATGGGCGACAAATGCACCCGCCGCTGCCCCTTCTGCGACGTCGGCCATGGCCGCCCTGATCCTTTGGATGTCGATGAACCAGCCAACCTGGCAAAAACCATCGCGGCGCTGAAGCTCAGCTATGTCGTCATCACCTCTGTTGACCGCGATGACTTGCGCGACGGCGGCGCGGCCCACTTTGCCGAGTGCATTACCAGAGTACGTGAACTGTCCCCCATGACACGCATAGAAATCCTGACACCAGATTTCCGTGGCCGCATGGACCGCGCGCTGGAAATTCTCAACATGGCACCACCAGACGTCATGAACCACAACCTCGAAACCGCCCCGCGCCTGTACAAGGAAGCACGCCCCGGTTCTGACTATGAATATTCCCTGAACCTGCTGAAACGCTTCAAGGAACAACACCCCAACACCCCAACCAAATCCGGCATCATGGTTGGCCTGGGTGAAACCGATGAAGAAGTCCTGCAAGTCATGCGCGACATGCGCGCCCACAATGTCGACATGCTGACTATAGGCCAATACCTGGCCCCAAGCGGCCACCACTTGCCGGTACGCCGCTATGTCCACCCTGACGTCTTCAAGATGTATGAAGAAGAAGCCTACAAAATGGGCTTCGCCCATGCCGCCGTTGGCGCAATGGTGCGATCAAGCTACCATGCAGATCAGCAGGCGCATGGTGTGGGGACGGATGTGAAAGTCTGATGCTCTGTAAATAGAATCAAAAAAAAGCTCATTTTCTTCAAGATAATGAGCCGTTTTTTTACTATATATTTAAATCATGTGCTGACCTGCAAATCCGGTTATTGGGAGTGAAAACAAATGAACAGCAAATTATCAATCTTCGAAGATTGAGCTGTCCAAAGCGACTAAAGTCTCTGGCGCCTAGAAATTAATTTACTTCTAATTGAGGTCAGTACATCAATTTCGCTATCCGTTATTTGAGGTATGGCTTTTTTCAAAATGAAATTATCTAAATCTCTAATGTTGCTGGCCGTACCCTGCGTCAATGGAAATAATTTTTTAAATTTAAGATAATCGTTTCTAGAAAAATGAATATAAGGTAGCGGAAGTTTTTTAAATTCATTGGGCGTAAATACAGGAAAATTTTTTTTCTTGCTTTGAATTGCAAGGGCAAGTTCCCCTTCAGATATTTTAGTCTGAAGAGGATTGTACGAAATGCATGCTTTTGCCGCAAACCATATTTAAGAATTTGGGATTAATAATCTTGAAATGAATCAAATAACGTGAATATATTCACATTATTGAAGCATGTGATTTTTTATTCGCAGAAATGCCCCATGTTTCACAATTGATTCTTAAATCTCTTCTTGATATTAATTTAATGCCAAATTTACATTTTATTTATTGTTGTATTATTAATAAATACTGCCTAGCAAACCATCCCCCAGCCCCCTCAGGATGTTCGCCTTTGCCCCGCCCGTCAACCACAGAAAGACAAGGAAATGCGTGCGGCACAGATCAGACATCATCTTGGTGCGATGAACCAGCCTAAGGCTTTACCTGTGACGGGGACTCAGAAAGGTTTGCTGGGTGGGGTGAATTTGTTGTCGGCTGCCCGCGCAGGCCAATCATTATTTACGGCATCAAGGTGAAATTGACTGGCACCCATTGGTAGCTGGCACCTGTCTTTTTCAAGCGCCCCATGCCGGGAAACTGTATGTGTGTAGCGGCGACAATGACACCGTCTTTTGCTGCCTTGGCGAATATTTTTTGGCGCATGGCAGAGGCTTCTTTGGCATGGCTATCAAAAGTCACTGTCACTTCAGGCTTGTCGAGTTGCACTGCGGCGACGTGGATCAGGTCGCCGACTACCAGCATTTTTTCACCCTGGCTTTCCAGCAGATAAGACGTGTGGCCTGTGGTATGCCCCTGGGTGGAATGCGCAGTCAGACCGGGCAGCAATTCACCATCCTTGCTAAAAGTTCGCAGTTTGTTGGCAGCCTTGTAGGGATTGACCGAAGCCATTGCGCCCTGGAAAAAAGCTTTGGAATCTGCGGGTGCCTGTTCCATGTTTTTTTGGTCCAGCCAGTAATCGGCCTCTGCCTGGTTGACGTGTATTTTGGCATTGCTAAAAATCATTTCTCCATTGATCATCAAGCCGCCCGCATGATCTGGATGAAGATGCGTCAGGTAAATATCGTCTATCTGCGATGGTTCATAACCAGACGCCCTCAGGTTGGCAATGAGCTTGCCCAGGCTGGGTCCAAACAGGCTGCCAGTACCTGCGTCTATCAGTATCAGCTTGTTGCCAGTGTTGACCAGATAGGCATTCACCGAGGTTTCCAGCGGTGCTCGCAAAAATGATTTGGCCAGCACTTCCTTGGTTTTTTGTTCTGGTTCCATGAGGATTTTGTCGACCGGCAGCTTGATGGTGCCGTCGCTGAGTGCAGTCACTTCAAATGCGCCCAGCATGCTGCGGTAATACGCAGGTGCAGAAGTTTTTACCATGGGTGCGGCGGCATAAGCGGCACTGCCAGTCACGCCAAATGCAGCAGCGATAGACAGGTATAAAGCGGCGCGGCTTAACTTGTGCAGGGTGTTCTTGATCATCTTGTTTTCCTTCAGGCTTTTCGCCATGTGTTTGATGTGAGAGATTCTATTTCTTTGCGAAAAACGATACAATCATCATCAATGCAAACCATCTTTGCGATTTTCGCAAAACAAAGGAAAGCCAGCCATGTTCGATGCCATACAGATTTTTTTGGAAGTGCATGAGGCTGGCAGCCTGTCTGCTGTGGCGAAAAAGCATAATGTGGCTGTGTCGTCCATCTCCCGCAAGATAGATGCGCTGGAAAGCGAGTTGGGCATCAAGTTATTCCACCGCAGTTCAAGGCGCTTGCTGCTGACCGATACCGGTGAGCAGTTTTTGCCCAGGGCAAAAAACATTGCGGGAGAACTGGATGACGCCAGACAGGCGATGGCTGATTTGAATGGCGACCCACGCGGTTTGCTGACGGTGACAGCCCCTTCGGCTTTTGGCAGGCGGCACGTCGCACCGGCTGTTGCCAGTTTTCTTAACCGTTATCCATTGATGGAAGTTGACCTGCATGTCAGCGATGAAATCGTCGACTTGTCCACGCGCAGGGTGGATGTCGCGGTACGCATAGGTGTGCTGCCGGACAGCGACCTGGTGGCCAGCACGCTGGCACCACTGCACAGGCTGACCTGTGCCAGCCCGGCTTATCTGGCGCGACATGGCAGGCCGGCCACGCCGCAAGATTTGCTCAAGCATGATTGCCTGACGATCGCGACACCGCCAATACCCGCGGGCTGGTGGTGCTACCCCTGCGTGAACCGGGAGATGAGCCTGCCGGTACGCGGCAGCCTGCGTTCTGACGATACCGAATCCTTGCTGCATGCAGCACTGGCGGGCATAGGTATCGTCCACCTGGCCAGCTGGATGGTATGCGATGCGATAGAGTCGGGGCAATTGATCTCGCTCTTCCCTTCAATCAATCATACCCACACCAGGATACGCCCTGGCATACATGCAGTACGCATGCCGGGGCGCTCACATACGGCAAAAGCGCAATTGTTTATCGCCCATCTGCGCAGCACGTTTGGTGAGCCGCCTTATTGGGACCGGATATTGCACGAATCCGCGTGATAATATTCCTGGTATTTGCTCATCGCGGAAACCATATGCGCCCCACCAAATCGAACTGCCTTGCAGCAGCACTTGTCGTCGTCATTAGCAGCCAGTTAACGGCTTGCATGCATGTCGATATCACAGACAAACAATACATACGCCCTGACAGTGCGACTGGCTATAAGCTCAAGCAAAAATTGACGCAGGACGATATACAAAAAATCAATCCGGCGGTGCAGCTCAGGGATGAAACTGTCATCGCCACCGACCAGACCAGACTGGAAGGTTTGGCATTCCAGCAAAATGCCAGCAAAGTCACGGTGCTGTATTTTGGTGGCAATCTCTCGCATGTAGAAGACTCGCTGCCCTTCATGCTGAAGACCATAGGCAGTTGCAATGTCAATCTGGTGAGTTTTGATTATCGTGGCTATGGCCGCACGGCTGGTGTGCCTGACATTAACAACATGCAGGACGATGCCTTGAAAATTTATGATGTCATGCGCGCAAAAACCACCGGCAAGCTGGTGGTGCATGGGCATTCCATGGGGAGTTTTGCCACTGGCTTTATTGCTGAAAAACGTCAGCCCGACGGCATCATCCTGGAAACCACGGCCAGCAATGTCAGGGACATGGTGGCGCTGTCCACGCCCTGGTATGCCAAGCCTTTTGTCAGCGTCAATATCCAGGATAGTTTGCAGCAGGTGGATAACATCAGGGCGATGTCAAACTACCATGGCCCGGCACTGGTGCTGACGGCCGAAAAAGACAAGCAAACCCCGGCAGAACTTGGACAGAAAGTCTATGAAGCGATTCCCTCCAAAGCCAAACGCCAGTTGTTCATCAAGGATGCCGGACACAGCGGTTTGCTGAGGCGTGCCGATGTACAAAAAGCGTATTGCGAGTACATACAGCAAGTCAGTTCGTAAGGAACGAAGCTTTATTTCAGACTCGCCAGATACATGGCGAGCGCCTGTATTTCTGCCTCTTTCAAACCTGCGGTACTGGCGCTCATGGGTTCGTAGATACGTTCGCCTGTCCGGTCGCGATAACGTTTGATACTTGTTTTCAGGTAGTCAATTTGCTGGCCTGCCAGCCTGGGTGTGCTCTCATTGCCTTGAGCATGCCCGGCATGGCATATGGCACAACGAGCGGTGTATAGCGCCTGCCCTGTCAGTGATGTTTCTTTGCCTGCCGGTTCTACCGATTTGCTGGCATAAAAGAGCGCGACATTGATGCGCTCTTCTTCAGTCAAGAGCTTCATCAAGCCTTCCATGAATTTTTCTTGCCGCTGGCCGCGTGAGAATTTATCTATTTGCGTCAACAAGTAACTGGAGTTTTGCCCAGCCAGATTTGGCACATCGCCCTTGACGCTGCTGCCATTGACTCCATGACAGACGTCACAGAAGAAAGTGACTTTCTTGGCGGCGGTGATGGAGGCACTGGTAGCGGCATTATCTGCCAACACCTTTTTCATACGTCCGTCCAAAGGCGAAACCTGGGCCTGGCTCTGGGATGCCATGCCAAGCAGGGAGGCGACAAGAACCAGGTACATGCCAAAACGGGTGGGTAACACCATCATTGCCTCCGGGGACATAAGGTCAGCGCGGGCGGTGCCTGAACAGGCTAGCGCAATGCAAATATTCTATAAGTCTGTTTGTGTAAGAAATGGCAAATGCATGTGGAATTGATTTGCATCAATGGCCGGAGATGTTGGTTTTGCAGAGCAAATTGTCAATAAAACGACGATAATCTCGCAATTTCTCTCGTGAATTGTCGAGAAACCGCAAGGGAAGTAGGGGATTCGGGGTATAATCCTATTGCAAAAGATTTCTTATCTTCCGACAAATCGCTGTATTTTTGACGAAGTGTTTCTTATATTAGCGCTGAGTAGCGTTCTGGTAACACGCTGCTACAGACTTGCTTTACCTTGCACTAATTACTGGCCTTTAGCACATTCTTCTGGTTGGTATCCAAGCACTGTGTTGATGTGATGGCAAAGCCATCTGTGCACAGCCTCTTTCAACACTCACACTCTTTTCGTCTTACCGTATCAGGCGATCAACAGTGAGTTCACCGTAATCCCTTGCAGATGATTATGTGATCGTCTGCCATCAGTGGCGCAGTCTGTGTACAGTGTCACGCCCTACTATAAAGATGAAAAAACCATGGCAAAAGAAGAACTGTTGGAAATGAGTGGTCAAGTTGAAGAAGTGCTGCCCGATTCACGTTTTCGTGTGAATCTGGAAAACGGTCACAAACTGATCGCTTACACGTCCGGCAAAATGCGTCAGCATCATATACGCATACTCGCCGGTGACAAGGTGACGCTGGAATTGTCACCTTATGATTTGAGCAAGGGCAGAATTACTTTCCGCCACATTGAAACACGTGGGCCATCTGGTGGTGGTCAACAGCGTCGCCGTTACTGATTATTGCTGATGTAGCAAATAGAGCAGATGTGAAATCTATGGGGCATTGGCCCCATATTTTTTTCTTACTCCTGATTTATTTCATCGCACGCATTTCATCTGCCAAACTGGCGCTGTACCCAGTTGCGCACACCATCCAGGCTGCGAAACTCAGCCACTGATCGACAGGCAATCCGGGGATGCCGGACTTGCAGCATTTTCGACAAAGCCGAACCTGGCCCTAGTTCCAACACACACCGAATTCCATTTTCTGCCAGTGCATCCATACAGGCATGCCAGTGTATGGTCTGCGTCATTTGTGCCAGCAAGCTGCTGCGTATGTTGGCAGGTTGGCTGATTTTTTCGGCATTGATGCCTGCCAGTACGGGAATATCTGTTGCGCGCACTGGTGTGTCATCAAGCAGCTGGGTAAAGCCAGGTGCGGCAGCTTGCATCAAGGGTGTATGTGAAACGATATGTACGGCGACTTCTGTACAGGTAATATCATGTCCTGGCAGGCTGGCCAGTTCTGGTATTGCAGCACTCATCTTGCTTGCCAGGCCAGCGAGAATGACTTTGTTGTCAGCGTTGATGATGGCGACATGCAAATCATGACTGACGGCGAATCGCTGGAGATCAGCAAGGACAACACCAGACACTGCCAGCATGCGTTGCGGCATGTGCACACATGCCTGCATCAGGGCAGCGCGGGCAGTGGCGATTTGCAGTGCAGCTTGCGCATCCATGCTACCACTGACAGCGTGTGCGGCGATCTCGCCTACGCTGTATCCGGCAATCAAGTCTGGTGTGGGTAAACTATCTCGCAGTGCCAGCCAGTTGGCCAGCGTTACTGCGACAATCAAAGGCTGGGCATAGCGATTTTCAAACAGAAGATCAGGCGATGAAAGTGCATCTGCCAGCGTATGTTGCTCTATGCTTTGCCTCAACGCCTCTTGCACGAAACTGGCAGCTTGCCCGTGCTGATTTGCCAGCGCAAACATGTGCGCAGATTGCGCACCCTGCCCTGGACAAAGCAGGGCAAATTTATTCATGATTTCCCGTTGTAGAAAATTCCTTGATGCAGCAATGTACAAAGCAAGTGGCTGCCAGCAGGTCTGCTGCGCCGCCTGGGGACAAGCTGCGTGCGATAAATTGTTGATGACAGTTTTCAGCCACGCTCAACCATTGCGGATGAGCAGTGCCACCCTGCTCCATAAACTGCTGTGCCGCATCCCTGGCATAGGCGATGCCTGCCACACCACCACGGTGATACAGATTGGTGTCACTGATATGTGCCATCAGCGTAAAGAAACTATCAACCTGCGCCTGATACAGGCTACGGCCTTCACGCAAACTTTGTTCAAGACGCGGCAGAGCCAGTTCAAAAACAGATGGGAAACCCAGCGCTGCCTCTTCCCGAGCGCCACTGGCGGCATATTGCTTTGCTGCCTGCAAGCCATGACTCAGGTCTTGCGCATCTGCTGGGGTGCTATGTGCAAGCAGCGCCTGGCCCCATTGTGAAGCTATAGCTAGCCGCAAATTTGCAGCATTCAATGCCTGCCCATGCGAAATACAATAGCCTACCGCAGCACTCAGCATACCCACAGCAAAGATAGCACCACGATGTGTATTGATGCCTCTGGTCGCAGTTAACATGCGCTTTTCTGCTGTTATGCCTAGTTGTTTTAATACATGGAAGCCAGCGTCATTTGCACCAGCATTGGCAATGTCTCTGAAGTAATGACGCAATGAAAACAGGCTGCGCATGAAGCAGGCTGCATCCATATCATCATGGCTGCCATTGTCGCGCAATGATACCAGGCCAGGCTTGGGATACAAAACCAGCTCGGCATGCAGGCTGCGCACTGCCAGTCGGGCAATTTGCCGCGCGATCTGTTTTTGGTGGTATGGATGGGGAACGGTTCGTGGCTGAGGCAGGCACAAATCAGTTAGCCCTTGTGGACTATAACAGTTGAAAACAGAGTGCCTTATACTTGCGCGAGGATCATGGCTGCGTTGCAAATGCTCGCGATGGTCCACTAGCATGGCAATTCACCCTCCGGCAAAAGATCAAGCAGGCTTTGCCTGGTGCGCAGGCTGACGCCATGCATGTCTTTCACCATCACACGCTGCTGGTTAAAGTCTTGCCCTGCATGGGCAGCTTGTATCCATTCTTTCCAGGCAACTGCCGCCTCACCGGGGAACACAATTTCGCCATCGATGGGCAAGGTTTGCTGCTCATGCAGCAAAGCCAGGCCTGCGCGTAGCTGTGCCTGCTGATAAGGGCGGAACAGGATGTCGATATCTGAAGTCGCGTTCAGGTAATCTTGCCCGGTTAAAAATTGCATGGCAACAGATCCATACACGCGCAGTTTGATACCCGCCATCAATGCGTGCTGGTGCAGGCTTTGTAAACCTGCCTGCCATGCAGGCGGAACGACGGCAACGACAGTATGCAAGGACAAGGCAGACTGATGGAGAGCGATATGCTCTGCCTTCACCCTGGCGGCAAAGCGCAGCTTGTTGCCAGCGACAGGTGGCAGCGGAAAACCTATGCACACCTCATCTTCCGCAGTATCAGGCTGACGGCGGGTGACAACGGCTGGCCATTCTTCTTGCTGCCATTGCCTGAGCAATTCGGGCGCCGTGGACGTGCGCAAGATTCCTGTCCAGGCTTCTTCAGAAAGCCAGACCAGATCATGTCTTTGATATTGCACGATGCTCTCCATGCCTTACTCTACTCGCGCGGTTAGCGTTGTCCGTGCTGTTTGCGCCGCTTGTAACATCACCGCATCTATCACTTGCTGCGACTTGCGGCGGCCACCGCGTTGCTGGCCAAGTTCACTACGCTGGTCGCGGGCATCGGCCTGCAACAGGGCATCACGCAAGCACTGCGCGAGATCACCATCCCATATCGCTTGTACTCCGCCCATGCGTTCATAGTTTTTGGGGCCGGGCGCGAATACGGGATTATGTAATGCCAGTGCAGTCAGCTTTTCTTCTGCCACCTTGGTGATGCGTGCCATCGCGGGCAAGCCCATAACGCGTATGGTCGCGCCTGGCAAGGCATAACAGGCATCAGCCATCATGCCGCTGGTGACGAAGCCGCCAGATAGTGCCTGGTCATATACCAGTGCGATGATCTTGTGGCCAGACTGTCTGGCCAGTTCCAGGCATTTCCCCAGATGCGCCATATAGCTGTTAATGCCCAGCATTTCATCACGGTGGCGCAGGCGCTGGCCCTGGGTATCTACCAATAATAGTATCGGCCTTTGCGGATAATCACGCACCGTCGCCAGCACTGCTCTGGCTTGTGCCAGCGCTATCTCCACGCCTATGGGTGTATGGCTGCTGGTGCCAATGACACTGATGTCTTGTCCATCCAGGGTCCCAGTACCAGAGATGAAATCATCGGCGATAGTGACCTCATGGCCGTGGGGAAATAATTGCACCAGCAATTGCCGACTATCCATGTTGGCGCTCCGTCTGCCTGATGCTGGCTGTCAGTTGCAAGAAGGCCTCGGTATCGAGAATGGCAATATCCTCTGGATGTTCTACACCCATGGCAGCCCAGATATCCATGGGGTCGATCTTGTTGCCAAGATCTTGCAGACGCGCTGTCAGCATTTCTTGCTCTCCTTCCAGCGCTGCAAGGCTTAGGGCGACTTCGCTTTGTATGCTGTCCTGCATGCCTTGCACTATGGCTGCCTTGAATGCGGCATCATCGTCTGCCACCAGCATCTGGCAATCACCGAGCAGGTAGCGGTGTTTGCCACCCGTGGTTCGCCACACTAGCGCACGGTCACGCGAATCAAATTCTTCTACTCCATTTGCTGTTTCTATGACTTCTGGGCCTGACATGGCGAGGCGCGCTTCTTCTGACATGATGATGACATTCGCGCAGCGCGAGACTATGCCCATGCCGCCAAAGCAGCCATTGCTGCCACCGATGACGACAATCACGGGGATGCCAGCAGCACGCACGGCCAGCAAGGCGCGCATGACTTCAGACACGGCAATCAAGCCAGCATTGGCTTCATGCAGGCGCACGCCGCCTGACTCTGCCAGCAGCACCAGTGCCTGCGGCTTGTGGATGACGGCAGCACGCATGAGGCCCACCAGCTTCGCGCCATGCACCTCACCGACTGCACCGCCCATGAAGCCGCCTTCCTGCGCGGCGACATAAACTTGCTTGCCATCGACTGTGCCACGACCGATGATGACGCCATCATCAAATGATACGGGTGCATTCAGTTGCGGCAGATGCGGGCTGGTCCATTCTTTTGCAGGTGGCAGAAATTCTGTGAACTCGCTGATCAGTGCGGCCACTCTTTGCCTGGCGGTTGCTTCCAGATAGCTGCTCATTTGGCTTGCTCCAGACAGGCTTCTATAGCCTGATCCATACGCAGGCTGACGACAGCGGGGGTAGCACCCATGTCGTTGATGGCGATGCGGCAATCTGCCAATTGCCAGCGCTGGTTAAAGTCATTCATGACTGCTTGCCAGATCACGCCAAAACCGACGGCGGCTGTGTTGACTTCTATTTCGCAGGCCGATTGTAAATCCAGCGACTGCACCAGCACTTCAAGATTGCCCGAGCTGACCACGCCTACCAGTTGCGCTGCTGATCCCAGCTTGCGCTGTCCTTGCTCAAAGCGGTATACCAAAGTTTCCATGTGAAGATCCTTACCAGTTCCTGAAGCGCTTGGGCGGCTGATATAAACCGCCGGACGCGCGTACCAGGTCTTTCATATTCTTTGCGGCCAGCAAATCACGCGTAGCCATGCGCTTGTCTATGCCCATGTCTTCTGCGCGTTTGATGATGCCACGGTCGCGCAGGTTTTCTACCATGCGTTTGTCACGCGCCAGCCCTACTGGCGTATAGCCAGCCACGCCACGTATGGCTTGCTCGCGTTCTTCTTCACTGCGGCACAAGAGCAGGTTGGCGATGCCGTCTTCCGTCAGGATATGGGTCACGTCATCACCATAAATCATCACTGGTGGTATCGCCATATTGGCTTGCTCTGCCAGTTGCCAGGCATCGAGTTTTTCTACAAAGGCGGGTTGCATATGTTCACGGAAAGTCTCTACCATCTGCACCACCAGTTTTTGCCCGCGCGGTATCTGATTGCTGCCTGCGCGTGCTTCTCGGCCCGCCTTTAACCATGCCGGGCTGGCATGGCGACGGCCGCGTGCATCTGCCCCCATATTCGGTGCGCCACCAAAACCGGCGATGCGGCCCAGGGTTGCGGTTGATGAATTACCCTGCAAATCAATTTGCAGGGTGGAGCCTATGAACATGTCGCAGGCATAGTGCCCTGCAGCTTGTGATAACGCACGGTTGCTGCGCATGGAGCCATCGGCACCAACAAAAAAGATATCGGGGCGCGCGCGGATATAGTCTTCCATGCCCAGTTCAGAACCGAAGGAATGTACCGACTCAACAAAGCCAGCTTCTATCGCAGGTATGAGTGCCGGGTGCGGGTTCAATGCCCAGTGGCTGGCGATCTTGCCTTTCAGACCCAGCGAAGCTGCATAGGTAGGCAAGAGCAATTCTATGGCGGTGGTATCAAAGCCTATGCCATGATTGAGGCGCTTGACTTCATATTCTGAATAGATGCCTTTAATGGCCATCATCGCCATCAAGACCTGTATCTCGGAGATCAAAGCCGGGTCACGGGTGAACAAGGGTTCTATGTAATGCGGTGTCGGTGCCTGCACCACAAAATCCACCCAGCCTGCGGGGATATCGATACGCGGCAAGACATCGACAATTTCATTGACTTGCGCAATCACAATGCCGGATTTGAAAGCCGTGGCTTCAACTATCGTCGGCGTGTCTTCAGTATTGGGGCCAGTATATAAATTGCCTGCCCGGTCCGCCGACTGTGCAGCTACCAGCGCCACGCGCGGTGTCAGGTCAACAAAATAACGCGCATACAATTCCAGATAAGTATGGATGGCGCCGATATTCAACTTGCCTGCAGAAACCAGCTTGGCTAGCCTGGCTGCCTGCGGGCCGCTGAAAGAAAAATCCAGTTTGCTGGCGATGCCCTTATCAAATACATCCAGGTGTTCAGGCAAGGCCAGCACGGATTGCAACATGTGCAAATCATGCACACGCGCAGCATCCAGTCTGGTCAGTGCCTTGGCCAGAAAGTCTGCCTGCTTTTGATTATTCCCTTCCAGGCAAACCCGGTCGCCTGTTTCCAGTACCACATGCAGGCAGTCGCCTATGCGCTGCGGTGGAAATAGTTTGCCCTGCAAATCATTGCCCAGCACTTCAGCAGTCCTTTGCAGGCGCTGCTGACGATTCGCTTGCAGAGTATTCCAGCGCCTGGCTACGGTCATTGTTTTCTCCATTTATCTGTCATTGCACACAAACACGCCATGTATTGTGGTCATGGCTTGCGCTGGTTATCCGCCTTTTGTGTATCAAAGAAGTAAGTCATGCGCTTGCGTGGGCTAAGATACTCGTACACTTCGGGAGTCAGTTGGCCGGGCTTGAGGCTGGCGGTGATGTCGAGTATGGGTTCATGTATCAGGTCGAGGATAATGGCCTCGGATTTGGGTACACTGGGGTCATAGATCAAGACACTGGGGCGCAGCGGCTTACCTGAGTTTACCGCCACCACCATACCTATGGTGCCGTCACTGAGTTTAACGATGGTACCTGGCGGATAGACGCCCATGCAGCGTATGAACAAATTCAGGGCTGCTGCATCGAATTGCTTGCGCTGATGGGCAAACATATACGACATGGCTTCGTAGGGGCTGAGTGAATCGGCAGGATTGGGGCGATTGCACAAATTGTCATAGGTATTGGTAATGGCGACTACGCGTGCCAGCGGCGAAATACGCTCCGCTTTCAGCTGTTGTGGGTAACCACTGCCATCTGCCATTTCGTGATGTTGAGAAATGATGTCAATCACTCCTTTGGGCAAATTCAATTTCTCTGCTATCTGCTGGCCATAGTGGCTATGCATCTGCATCAGATTTTGTTCAGCCTTGGTTAGTGCGAAGGTCTTGTTGACGATGCGATCAGGAATTTCTACCTTGCCTATGTCATGGAACATGCAGCCCATGCCCAGTTGCTTGATGTCTTCTGCGGGAAAAGATAATTCTTTTGCCAGCATCATGGTCAGTACAGCGACATTCAGCGAATGATAATAAGCTTCTTCGCCAACTATCTTGTCATTCATGAGGTGAATGGCAATGTCTTTATCGACCAGCAGAGATTCCAGCATTTGCTGCACCAGTTGATCGGCTTCACGCACGGATTCTTGCGGGCGAGAGAACAGATTTTTAGTGATGTTCTTGAGTGTACTGGCAGCCTTGAGCAATTGCTTTTCACATTGGGCTATCGCATTGCGCTCCTTGACCAGGCGATCTATGCGCGCTTTCTTTTCTGCGATCAGGGCAAGTTCTTCGGGACTGTGCTGGATGACAGGTTCAGGCTCGACAACGCCTGCAGTTTTGGGTTGCGGCGGCAATGGACGGTTATCGGATTTGGCCGGGCTGACCCTGATGGATTTCAATCCCAATTGCCTTATGGCATTAATCTCTTCCTGGTTCTTGATCTTGAAGCTATTGAGGGCAAAGGAATGTTCGAGCCAAGAAATATCCAGATGCACATATAAGCCTATGCATAATTGTTCAACTGGAACATCAACGGTAATGGGGGCTGCGCACATGGAATCACTTTAAAGCGAAATTGAACTCATTGTAGCAAATTGCTGATTTTGTCCATTTTCCAACAAAAGCCCTGGTCAATGTTGACAAGTTTGCGCGGGCTGCCTGAATATGACTGACACGCACATCTTGCTTTCGGCATAACAACAATACAACGACATTCCAGGATAAATCACATGACACGCCCACTTGCCAGTTACAAGTATTACGACTTTGTCATGGCAGCCTTCGTCACCGTCTTGTTGTGCTCTAACCTGATCGGGGCAGCCAAGGCTGCGCAGGTAACGCTGCCTTTGTTGGGGACGGTTACTTTTGGTGCTGGGGTGCTGTTCTTTCCTGTGTCTTATATTTTTGGCGATATCCTGACCGAAGTTTATGGCTATGGCCGTGACCGCCGCGTGATCTGGGCAGGCTTTGGTGCGGTGTTGTTTGCAGCGCTCATGTCCATCGTCGTACTTGCACTGACACCGGCAGACGACCCATTTAATACTGAATACCAGACGCACCTTAATGCGGTGTTTGGCAATACCCCAAGAATCATACTGGGTTCTGTCACTGCATTTTGGTGTGGCAGCTTTGTTAATAGCTATGTACTGGCCAAGATGAAAGTGGCGATGCAGGGCAAACGTCTGTGGATGCGCACCATAGGTTCAACCATTTGCGGTGAATTTGTTGATTCCAGCCTGTTTTATGTGATTGCTTTTTATGGAGTCTGGTCAGACAGCCAGTTAATCACCGTCATGGTCGCACAATATATTTTGAAGACCAGTTGGGAAATCGTGATGACACCAGTTACCTATAAAGTAGTGGCTTTTCTGAAACGTAAAGAGAACGAAGATTACTATGACAAAGATACTAATTTTACACCTTTTCAGCTAAGGGTCTGAATAGCCACAAACATTTCACATGAGAAATTTAATTGTGTATTTAGCAAAATCCGACAAGATTGCCAGCTAAAGTTTCAGGCAATCTGGTCGTTCTAAGTGCGAACAGCCTTATTTCCAGCACTTATGCCATGTTTCCCTTAAAAGTATTCCGCATCTTTGAGCAAGCCGCCGAAACGCCGCATGCTACCAACCAGTATCGCCGCCCTGCCGCTCATGCTCAAGCACAGGATGGCAGGTCCGCCAGTGAAGAACTGTCCTGGCCAGAAGTTGAACGTCGTGAAGCCGAAAATCGGCGCAATGCTGACCGCCGCGAAAAACAGCAAGCCATTTTGCTCAATACCCGTAAATTGCAAGGCAGGCGCAAAGACACGGGCCGACGATTAAGCGACAAACTGGCGTCACCGAACTCGCGCATCCATTTTTCGATCGAGGGTTAGCGCCGCACTTTTTCAGTTGCCTGCTCTTGCCCCCAGCTTGCGCATCATGGTTTCCATCAAGCACCATTTGGTAAAACCACTCTGTAACAGGTTAATCCCCACAAACGCAGTAAAGGCCAGCCACCACTGATTAAGAAACAGCGGGCTGCCTGGTATACCCAGCGCCAGACTTAACAGGATAAAGCAACCTGCAACGATACGTACGATTTGCCAGCTAGTCATGATGAAACTCCTTGTTGAAAATCAGGGTGGCTTTTATATGCGCTGTAATACAGCAGTGGTATCACCACCAGGGTAAGCACGGTGGAGACAAAAATACCGAAGATCAGCGAGATCGCCAGTCCATTGAAAATGGGGTCATCGAGAATGAAGAAGGCACCCAGCATGGCAGCAAAACCGGTCAAGGCAATCGGCTGTGCGCGTGTGATAGCCGAGCTGACTATCGCATCCTTGAACACCATGCCCGCAGCTACCTGCACATGGATAAAGTCCACCAGCAAGATCGAGTTCCTGACGATGATACCTGCCAGTGCGATCATGCCTATCATGCTGGTGGCAGTATATTGCGCGCCTAACAAGGCATGACCAGGCATGACACCGATTATGGTCAGTGGTATGGGTGCCATGATGATCAAGGGTGTCAGGTAAGAACCAAATTGCGCCACCACCAGCAGATAAATCAGAATCAGGCCCACGCCATAGGCAGCACCCATGTCGCGGAAAGTTTCATAGGTAATCTTCCATTCGCCATCCCATTTCAGGCTGAAACCGCGATACGGATCAGACGGTGTATGAATGAAGAATTCATTCAGCTTGCCGCCATCAGGTGCGATGATTTTTGCAATCTCACTACGCATGGCGAACATGCCGTAGAGCGGGCTGTCTATCGCACCCGCCATGTCAGCAACAACATAATTGACGGCCAGACCATCCTTGTGAAACACAGGTTGCTCGCGCAGTGTGTCAGAGATGTTGACCAGCTCACGCACAGGCACCAGTCGCCCCTGGGCTGACCTGACACTCAGGCTCAGCAAGCTATCCAGATTGCCTTGTTCAGTTACCGGCAATTGCAATTGTATGGCCGTCGCAAATTTGCTTTCATCATGCAGATAGCTAGCCGTGTCGCCATGCAAACCGGCACGTAGCGTCGTCACTATGGTGGACTGGCTGACGCCCAGTGCTGCTGCCTTGCGCTGGTCTATCAGCAAGACTTTGCGAGGAGCATTGACTATACTGCTGTCATCAATATCCACCACACCCGCAGCCTTGTTGAACACCGCACGAACGGCTTTGGCGACTTGCTGCCTGCCATCATCGGTTGGCCCATAAATTTCAGCCACGATGGCTGCCATCACTGGCGGGCCGGGCGGCACTTCCACCACTTTGACATTGGCAGCATAGCGCTTGCCGATTTCCTGCAAGGCTGGCCGCAAACGGCTGGCGATGGCATGGCTTTGTTCGCTGCGATGCTGCTTGTCCACCAGATTGACTTGCAAATCCCCAACGTCACCGCCAGCGCGCAAATAATACTGGCGCACCAGTCCATTGAAATTGATAGGTGCGGATGTGCCTGCATACGCCTGATAATCCGCCACTTCCGGCACACTGGATAGATAGGCACCCAGCTCGCGCAATACTGCTGCGGTTTTCTCCACCGGAGTACCAGCAGGCATATCGACGACCACCTGGAATTCTGACTTGTTATCAAACGGCAGCATCTTCAATTGCACCCAACCCAGCACAGGCAAAAGTACCGACATGGCGATCAGTGCAAATATCGCCAGTGTCAGCTTCCAGCCATTCTTGCGCCCCTTGCGATCATCAAGGAAGGGGCGAAAAATCCTGGTAAATATACTGCCCAGTTTTTTCTGCAATTTGCTCTCATGCACACCACCACCATGCTTCATCCAGATGCGCACCAGCCAGGGCGTGACGATGAAGGCAATTGCCAGCGACAACAGCATACCCATGCTGGCATTGATGGGAATGGGGCTCATATACGGCCCCATGAGGCCACTGACAAAGGCCATGGGCAACAGGGCCGCGATCACGGTCAATGTCGCCAGGATAGTGGGGCCACCGACTTCATCGACCGCAGCGGGTATGATTTCTGCCAGTGATTTATGCGGGAAGAGTGCCTGATGCCGGTGTATGTTTTCGACGACGACGATGGCATCATCGACCAGGATACCGATGGAAAAAATCAGGGCGAATAGCGATACCCGGTTCAGGGTAAAGCCCCAGGCCCAGGATGCAAACAGGGTTACGGTCAAGGTCAGTATCACGGCCGTACCGACGATCGCTGCTTCGCGCCGCCCCAGTGCAATGAAGACGAGTGCCACTACGGACGCGGTGGCAAACAATAATTTCTGTATAAGTTTCTTTGCCTTGTCGTCGGCAGTCTGGCCATAGTTGCGTGTCATGCTGACTTCAACGCCCTCGGGTATCAAGGTATTGCGCAACTCAGCTACACGCTGTTGGATGGCATCCGCAACAGCGACTGCATTTTGTCCTGGCTGCTTACTGATGGCGATGGTGACGGCTGGATATTCAGCGGCATCCTTACCTGTCTGACCATGCCAGACGTAACTGCTGGCTGGTAATGCCCCATCGAATACTTTGGCAACATCACTCATGAAAATGGGCTTGCCTGCCTTGACACCAACCACCACTTCAGACACGGCGCGTGCATCCTGCAAAAATGGCCCGGCATCGATGGCGATGCTGCGATTGGCACGTGTCAGTTCACCAACTGGCAAACCCAGATTGACGGCTTGCAGACTGTTTTGCAAATCGGTGACGGTCAAGCCATTCGCCGCGAGCTTTGCAGGATCAAGTTCAATATTGATAGCGCGTCCTGGGCCACCTGTGGTACTGATTTCGCGCGTACCTTTTACCCGTTTAAGTTCTGCTTCCATGCTGTGGGCCACGCGTTCGAGATCATAGGCTGCGGTCTGCGGATTCTTGCTCCACAATGCCAGCGCGACTATCGGTACGTCATCAATGCCTTTGGGTTTGACGATGGCTTCCAGTGTGCCCAGCTTGGCGGGCAGCCAGTCACGATTGCTGTGAACAACATCATACAAACGAACCAGTGCTTCCGTACGTGGCACCCCAACTTCAAATTGCACCGTCATGATGGCCAGGCCTGGCCGCGACACCGACATCACGTGCTCGACATTGGCGATTTGCCCCAAGACTTGCTCAGCCGGTATCGCGACTTGCTGTTCTACCTGTTTGACAGAGGCACCGGGAAAAGGAATCAATACATTCGCCATCGTCACATTGATTTGCGGCTCTTCTTCGCGTGGTGTAACGATGACGGCAAACACGCCAAGTAAAAATGCCACCAGGGCCAGCAAGGGCGTTATTTGTGTCGTTTGAAAATATTGTGCGATGCGGCCAGAGTATCCCAATTGTGTAGACATAAGATATCCTTAGCGCGATTGCGCAGCGGAGAGCGGATTGACAAGCACTTTTTCACCTGCCGAGACTCCAGCCAGCACTTCCTGCTCACTGCCAGAGACAGGACCTGGCTTGATCTGTCTGAGCATGGGCTTGCCCTGAGGGTTGACGACATACACGGCGTACAATTCCGCTCGGCGGATCACTGCTTTGGCAGGTACATACAAGCGCACATTGTCCTCACTACCCAAGGCTTTCGCTGGGAATTGCAAACGTGCGAACATACCAGGTGCCAGTCCGCTAACTGACGGCAAAGCCAGGCGTAATTGCACAGTATGCGTACTGGCATCCGACACTGGCAGAACGATGAATTTATCTACCTTGATGAGGCGCTGCGCAGTTGGCAAAGCTGGTATCTCTACGGTAATTGCCTGATCATGCGCAAGTCTGGCAAGCTGGGCTTCTGGCAACGTTGTCGTCACACGCAAGGCACTGGGGTCGAACACTGCCATCAATGCTTTTCCTGGCGTCACCATATCCCCCTGACTGACATAAACGTCCGCGATACGGCCTGAGTAAGGTGCAGTGAGGTTATAAAAACCTGATTGTGTTTGCACGGCGCCAGCCTGGGCAATGAGAGAATTGGCATCTGCTGTTGCAGATTTGAACTGTGCTTCTGCCCGATCAAGTTGCGCCTGGCTGATGTACTGGCGAGAAAACAGTTGCTTCTGCCTTTCATAATCCTTGCTTGCCACTTGCAAGCTGGCGCGTGCTGCCTCGACCTGAGCCTGGCTTGCGCGAGCTTGCTGGTTGGCGGCGCGGCCATCCAGGCGCGTCAGTACTTGTCCAGCCAGTATGTTATCGCCAGCTTTGGCTGGCAAATCGGTAATGGCACCCGAGACCTGAGCCGCGATCACTGTTTGCCGGACTGCTTCAACAACACCATCAGTTGTAATACTGCTGGAAGCAAGACTGGACCTGACCTCAGCTACCTCAAGACCGGCAGCCGCAACTTGCGATGCGAACAATACAGCAAACAAAGCAAAAATTTGCCTCATTATCAATTTAATTGATGGTGTGCAGGGTCTGGAAGTCATGTACTTAGCCTCGTTTAATAAATGGCACTTCAGAGAAAATCGTTTGCATGAGCCACGAACATATAATATTCTTATTTGCGCAATTACGCAAATAGTAAATTAAGCGTGCGAAATATTCTCTACTCAGGGTATGATAGAAACATTCCCAATACTCACTTGCATTCCTATGGATGGATTGTCTGATCAGGCGCTGATACAGGTCGCCCATTATTTTTCAGCACTGGCTGAACCTACCCGCTTGCGTATCCTGAACTGCCTGCGCGAAAAAGAACATAATGTCGGTGAACTGGCTGAACGTTGCGCCTGCTCGCAAGCCAATGTCTCGCGCCATCTGTCTACCCTGGCCAAACACGGCCTTGTGGCACGCGAAGGGCGAGGCACTTCGGTGTATTACCATATCGCTGATGAGTCGATTTACGCCCTGTGCGATCTGGTATGTGGCAACGTGGCACGCCAGTTTGAATCTCAAGCGGCCTTATTGAATGGCAAGCACAGCGCTTAGAACTCATTTCATAAATAGGATGAGTGCGAACAAGGCGATTTGGGATGCAGTGCAAGGCGCGCCCCGCTGCAATGCGCCCAAATCGCCAGTTCCCGAAGGGTTTGCCTCATAACGTGCGCTGGACTGCGTTGGATTCGTTATCAATAGCACCGCTATTGACTGCCTCGTCCCCTTGCAGGGCGCATGTGCGCTGGTAGCGCACATCGTACGCAGACGTGCAGCATGCTGCTCGAATTCCCTGCTTTACCCTTGCCAGACCACGTTATGAGGCAAACGCATCTCACCCTACTTATGAAATGAGTTCTAATTAAAAGAACGGTATACCAGGCTGGCTGCAACACACGCCAGCAAAACAATAAAGATCATCTGTACTTTTTGAGGTGGCAGGCGCAAGGCGATGCGCCTGGCCAGCAACATGCCTGCTATCGTGGTGGCCACAAACATGGCTGACAGCATCACTGGCAAATGCACGCCACTCAGCAATGCTGATCCAACTCCCATGGAACCAACGATGCTAACAACCAGCAGCGACGTGGCAACCGCCACATGCATACTGGCATTGGTGTAATGCCTGAGCATGGGGACGATGACAAAACCGCCGCCCACACCCAGCAAGCCCGTCATGAAGCCAGACATCGCACCTATACCGGCGATGACTGCCCCGGTTTTAAAAGTCCAGTCAAAACGGCCTGTGCTGCTATTGATACGTGCCATGGCAGCACGCTTGTCGTCATCACAGTCAGGTGAGCGCAGTTGCATGATCAGGCGCACCGCCACCACAGCCAGGATGGCCGCAAACACCAGCATCAGCCATTGCTGCGACATGCGCTGGGCAACTTGCACGCCCAGCAGGGTCGGCAGGCTACCCGCCACCGCCATCAGGATGGCAGCGCGGTAACGTACCAGCTTGCGTACCAGGCCTTCAATCGCGCCTATCATGGCGGCACTGCTGACGGCCAGCAAGGCCATAGGCATTGCTTGTTGCATGCTGAAGCCCTGGGTATACACCAACGCAGGCACTGCCAGTATGCCACCACCAGCCCCGGTCAGGCCCATAATGAGACCGACCAAAGCACCGATGAGCACCACCAGGAATTCTGCCGCTGATATGAACATGTCAGTATGGATAAAGAAAGATGCACTAGTGTATTCCTTGATAGGATACGCGTCGAGACAGATTAGGCAAGTTAATAGCACTCAAGCATGACAAATGTCAAAATGTGCAACAATTTTGCTATTATTCTGTAGAGCGCCTATTCGAGTCCATCATGAAACCTACCGTACAAAGTTACTTCGATACGCAAACCTGCACGGCTACTCATATCGTGTTTGATGCCCCTGGCGGGTATGCGGCCGTGATAGATCCCGTACTGAATTATGAACCCAAGTCAGGGCGAACGACGACCAGGTCTGCCGATCAGGTGCTGGAATTTCTAGCTGCCAATGGCCTGACATTGCAATGGCTACTGGAAACCCATGCGCATGCTGACCACTTGTCGGGCGCGAGGTATCTGCAAGAAAAAGCTGGCGGCCAAATCGCCATCGGTGAAAAAATTACTGAGGTACAAAAGGTGTTCAAAAGCCTGTTCAACCTGGATGCAGAGTTCCCGGTCGATGGCAGGCAGTTTGATGTCTTGTTTGCTGCGGATACAACATTCGATATCGGTAAATTGTCGGCACTGGCCTTGTATGTGCCTGGACATACCCCGGCTGATATGGCGTATGTGATCGGGGACTGCATCTTTGTCGGTGATACCCTGTTCATGCCTGACGTGGGCTCGGCACGCTGTGACTTTCCCGGAGGTAATGCCGGCCAGTTATATAGCTCGATACAAAAGCTCTTGTCCTTTCCGCCTGAGACCAGGCTATTTCTTTGTCACGACTACCCACCTGCCGGGCGTGAGGCTTGCACACACACCACGGTCGCCAGGCAAAAAGCAGAAAACATCCATGTGCGCGATGGTGTCAGCGAAGCCGACTTTGTTGCATTGCGCCAGAAGCGCGACGCCGGGCTGGAAATGCCCTATCTGCTGATACCCGCCATACAAGTCAATATCCGTGCAGGAGCCTTACCAGAACAAGAGGACAATGGCATACGCTATCTGAAGATACCATTGAACGCACTTTAACCCTGAGCAGGCCACGATCATGAGCAATAAAATCAAGCGTATAGCCATCAGCACCGGCGGCGGCGATGCGCCGGGTTTGAATGCAGTGATACGTTCAGTGGTATTGGCAGCCGAATTGCGTGGCTGGGAATGCTATGGCATACGCGAAGGCTTCAATGGCATCTTGCTGCCTGAACGTTATCCACACAATGGCGTGCAGCGTCTGACGGTTGACCAGGTACGCGGCATAGGGCATCTGGGTGGCACCATACTGGGCACCACCAATCATGGCAATCCCCTGCGCTTTGCCACGACCATGCCGGATGGCAGCGTGCAGGAAACTGACCGCAGTGCCGACATCCACAGACACCTGAAGCAAATGGATATTGACGCCCTGGTCTGCATAGGTGGCGACGGCACGCTGACCATCGCCAATGCACTGCATCTGCAAGGCTTGCGTGTGGTGGGTGTGCCCAAGACGATAGACAATGATCTGGACAAAACCTTTACCACCTTTGGTTTTGATACTGCGGTCTCTTTCGCTACCGAATGTGTGGATCGCCTGCACAGCACAGCTGAAAGCCACCAGCGCATCATGGTGGTGGAGGTCATGGGACGTTATGCTGGCTGGATCGCCCTGCACTCTGGTATAGCGGCAAACGCGCATGCGATAGTCATACCTGAGATACCCTATGAGCTGGAGAAAATTGCGGCGATGATACGCAATCGTGATGCCAATGGCCGCAACTATGCCATCGTGCTGGCAGCCGAGGGGGCTCTGCCTGTTGGTGGCCAGCATCTGGTCCAGGCAACGGCTGGCAGTGGCTATGTAGAAAGACTGGGCGGCGTGGGAGAGCAATTGGCCCATGACCTGCAACTACTGACTGGCAAGGAGGCACGTGCTGTCGTGCTGGGCCATTTATTGCGTGGCGGCAGTCCAACTGCATTTGACCGTTTATCTGCCATGCGCTTTGGTGCGGCTGCCGTGCGTGCGCTAGATGAAGGTCATTCCGGCATCATGGTAGCGCTGGCTTTTCCGAATGTGAATTATGTGGCACTGGAAGAAGTGGCAGGCCGCATGAAAGCCGTGCCGATGGACAGCGACACCCTGCAAACTGGTCGCGACATAGGTATTTGTTTTGGTGACTGATGTTGCGAGAAATAAGTCAGTTGACGCACAGGCTATTCCTGACAAAATCTGCAAACTGGCTGGCAGGCAAAGGACGTGAGTAGTAATATCCCTGCACTTCATCACAATGATGTTCCCGCAAAAATTCAAGCTGCTCTGCCGTTTCCACGCCTTCAGCAATCGTCATCAGCCCCAGACTCTTGGCCATGCTGATGACGGCGCTGACTATCGCGCGGTCTTCAGGGTCACTGTTAATATCTCGCACAAAACTCTGGTCTATCTTCAGCTTGTAGACCTTGAATTTTTTCAGGTAGCTCAGTGAAGAATAGCCAGTACCAAAATCATCGATGGACATGCGTATGCCACGCGCATGCAAATCATTCATGACTGCAATTGCTCCTTGTGGATCGTGCATGGCGACGCCCTCTGTCAATTCCAGCTCGAGGCAAGCAGCTGGCATCTCGGCTTCTTGCAATATACGTGTCACCAAGTCCGGCAAATCAAGGTGTCGGAATTGAACTGCGGACAAATTTACCGCAACCATCAGATCTGGCAGACCCATGGCTTTCCATTGTTTCCATTGATGCGCCGCAGTGCGCAAGACCCATTCACCAATAGGCAGGATCAAGCCGCTCTCTTCCGCCACTGGAATAAACTCAGCCGGAGAGACATGGCCCAGTACCGGATGGTGCCAGCGCAACAAGGCTTCCGCACCAAGCACTTTGCCACTGTCGATGGACAGTTGCGCCTGGTAATGCAGCTGGAACTGATTCAGGTCTACCGCTTGGCGCAGCGCGTTGATCAAATCCAGATGCCTGGTCGATCTTTCCTGCATTTCCTGGGTAAAGAAACAGTAGCCATTCCTTCCTTCACGCTTGGCCCTGTACATGGCAGCATCCGCATTCCGCGACAAGGTCTCCAGATCAAGGCCATCATTGGGATAAATGGCGATACCCATGGACGCAGTCACGTTCAGATCATATTCGCCGATATGGAAAGGGGCATTGACCACACGCATGAGTTTTTGAACTACTTGCTCCACCTTATGCTCGTCCACGCCCGTCAACAGCAAGATAAACTCGTCCCCCCCCAGGCGCGCGATCGTGTCATTTTCCCGCATGGCAGCAACCAAACGTTTTGATAATTCAACCAGCATAATGTCACCCACACTGTGCCCGAGGGTGTCATTAATATCCTTAAAATGGTCAAGATCAAAGAAGATAACGGCAAGTGGATCATGACTGCGCTCCGCCAGACTGAGGGCGTAACGGGCGAGCTCATCAAGCAGGGCGCGGTTGGGCAAGCCAGTTAAAGAATCGTAGTGGGCCAAATACTTGATTCGCTCCTCAGTACGTTTTTTATCGGTGATATCTTCCTGAATGGCGAGAAAATGGGTGACTACACCTGCCGCATTCCTGATCGGAGAAATATGCGCAAGATCCGTATGCTCCTGTCCATCGGCATAGAGATTAATCAGTTCACCTTTCCAGCTTTCGCCGCGCTGGAGTTGTCGCCACATTTCTTCATAGACCTCTGGCGCAGTTTTGCCAGAATGCATGATGCTCGGGTTCAGGCCCAACACGTCAGCAAGTTCCTTGCCCGCGTTTTTCAAGTAGCACGCATTCGCATATTCAATATTGACATGGTTGTCTGTAATCACGATAGCATTCGAACTTTGCTCAACCGCCAGTGATAATTTACGCAAGCTATCCTCTGACTGCTTGCGTTCAATGCCTATTGCGATCAGATGTGCAGCCATCTCCAACAAGTTCAAGGCGAAAGTATCTGGCTCGGAAGGGGCCTGATGATAAATAGCAAATGCACCGATGACCTTCCTGCCCGAAGAAAATATAGGTTGTGCCCAACAGGCTCTTAGCCCTGCCTGGTTCGCCAATGGCCAGAACTGTACCCAGAATGGATGGGTAGAAAGATCTTGGGCTATCGTTCTTTGCCCAGTAAACATTGCATTTCCACAGGAACCAAGGCCAGGGCCAATTTCCAGTCCGTTGATCGCGTCTACATAAAAAGCTGGGAGATTCGGTGCAGCACCAGTCCTAATATACCTCCCCTCATTGCCAAGCAACAAGATGGAGCAGATACATCCCGGAAGCAAGGCTTCAATCTTGAGCACGACCTCAGTCAGTAATTCATCCATTCTTTGGGGGTAGGTAATACGCTCGAGCAGATAACTACGCAATTCCTCCATCAGCAGAGCATGTCGCTGCTCTCTTTCGAGTCTAAACCGATTCAGTACGTGACTCACATTCACGGAGAACTCAATCAACAAGTCTTTCACGACATCGTCAAAAGCGTTCTCGTTTTCACTGTAGATATTGAGCGTTCCTATCACTTCTTTTTTCATGAAAAGCGGCAGAGCAGCAGATGATTTCCAGCCATACTTGCGACCACGTTCGTGCCATTTTTCTGTTCGTGGATCAGACTGGAATTGTTGGCACCATTCGGGTCGTCTGTTGAGAAAGGCAAGTGCGCTCGGCCCCAGGTCTCCCTCTTCGCCAGGAGCCAGGTCTATGACCAGGTTTTGCACGTATTCAATGCCTGCACCGTAAGCGGCATGAGTGCTGAGCACATTCGTACTCGCGTCAAAAATGCCTACCCAGGCCATTTTCAACCCAGCAATGTCGACCGCATCAGCGCAAATACCAGGTAACAGGTCGTCCTCATTGGTAATACGCAATATGCTTTGATTACATTGACTCAGGGCATTATAGAGTCGACTTATCCGCAGATTTTTTTCAGTTTCGATCAGCCTCTGGCCTTCAATCTGGGCTAAGCGTGACTGTGTCACAGACAACCATGCCATGATGCTTTCCGCCATACCTTTGTTGAAAGTGATTGCCTGATTGAAATCACCACTTCCCAACTTGACAAGGCTAGCATGCACTTCGCTGACCGTGGCACCTAGCGTGTAATGCAGGGCACGATAAGCACGCCATAACAGGCCTAGCAGTATTACACCAAACAAAATGAAAACGATGCGCAGACGCGTGGAATTGGCGTCTGCTTCTTTCACTAGATGCAGCGTCCTTTCGTCCATGAGATCATGCGCGGCATGAATCAAGCTCATGATACTAGTCTTGGCATCGATGTATTCCTTGCCGTGTAATTGCCGTATCAGGCGGTCCCGGATTTCGTCAAAATGAGGACCAGTGGTTTCCAATTGCCGCATCACATCAAGTTCAATGAGTGCTAAATTGTCTGAACTCTGCTTGGCCTGCAAAAGCACTTTGTATTCACGCTCAGAGTAGCCAGCCTGGCGCAACAGATCAAAGAAGGAGATGTTCTTGCCTGCCGCCGTATCTTGCATGACACCAACACTAGGTGTCTTGTCGACTATCTGTGTGGGCATTAGATCCCAATAGAGCGGCTTGCCTATCGCTGGACGGGGAGACTGGCCATTTCGCACGGCCAGTATATGGTAATAATTTTTTTTGTAGACGGTATCACCAGTTGCTACATAGCTGCGCACCATGCGCGTCAGATCATCCGACGACTGGCGCAATTCCTCCATCAAACTATGGGAATTGAAACGCAACTCATTCGCGCGCTCAATTTCTTTTTCTGACTCTACGTACAAAAAAAAACTTGCGGCAAAAACGGCAAATACAAACAGCGTAAGCCAAAAGCTACGAGAGTAGATGGATAAGCTGTTGTACGATGTCATTGCATTTTTGCCTCAGAGAGCCAATACAATTAAGACAAGAAAATAACTTTAAAGCACCCTTATTCTACCGTGAAGGACAAGCGTGTGTGATAGAAATAATAATCAAAATACAACAATGACAAGAGAATTAACAAGCTGTTGAAATCGAGCAACATTGTCGGTTGCCTGCTCAACAGCTTGATATGCCACATTGTCATGACTTGGGATGTATCCTGACCAGAATGATACGTGGGCCATTCATTTTCTTGACGACAGCATCAAAGCGGTCAAATTCAACCTTTTGCCCCTCTACCGGCAAATCGCCCAATTTATGCATGATCAGGCCGCCTATCGACTCTACCTCATCGCTGTCGACGTCAAAGCCCAGCGCGCTGCCCAGGGTGAACAAAGGCAGGCTGCCTTTACCGATCAAGGTGCCATCATCGAGCAGGGTCCAGTCATTTTCATTTTGACGGAATTCATCGCGTATCTGGCCAACCAGGGCGCTTAGCAGATTATCCAGCGTCAGAAAGCCAACAGGTTTGCTGCCACGGTTACCGACAATGGCGAAATGCGGTGCACCTTTACGGAAGCGACGGAATAATTCCAATGCGGGCATGGTCGGTGGCACAAACTCAACCTGGCGCAAATGCTTGCTCAAGTCATCCAGCGGCTTGCCTGCCTGATTTGCCAGGAACAAGTCTTTCAGATGCAACATGCCGAGCACGGTTTCTTCATCCTCATCAAAATAGGGATAACGGCTGAAACGGTTGCGCGCTGCGGTTTGCATGTTTTCTTCAATACTGGAACCCTTGTACATGGCTACAACTTCGTTAATGGGACGCATCAGGTCAGAAATCTCTAGACCACCAAAGTCCAGCACCTGGGCCATGATGCTCCATTCATCGCGGGTTTCTTTTTCGCCAGTATGGCTGCCGCGCAAGATGAGCTTGAGTTCTTCTGGAGAATAATGGGCATCGCCACCATGGCCAGCACTCAGGCCTATCCATTTCAAGAGCTTGTTGGAACTCCAGTTCAACGACCAGATGGCAGGATACATGGCCCAGTAAAACGCATACAGGGCGGGTGCCGTCCATAACGAGACGCGCTCGGGCATACGTATCGCCATCGATTTGGGAGCCAGCTCACCCACCACGATATGCAGGTAGGAAATAACAAAGAAAGCAAAAAAGAAAGAAACGCCGTGTATCAACTCTTCAGAGTCGATACCAACCAGAGAAAATAGCGGATGCAGCAAACGGGCAAAGGCAGGCTCACCTATCCAGCCCAGGCCCAGCGATGCCAGGGTGATGCCTAGCTGGCAGGCGGATAAATAGGTATCCAGGTGTTGATGCACCGTGAATAAGAGGCGGCCTCGCAAACCTGAAGTCTTCGCCATACTGCGCACTCTGGTCTGTCGCAACTTCACCAGACCGAATTCTGCCGCCACGAAAAAGCCATTCAACAAGACCAGTAACAGGGCAGCCAGCACCAACAATAAATTATCCAACGCTTAACCTTTTTTATGAACGCCCCGACACTTTAGACTAAATTGCCTCTTTTTGCATGCAAATGCAATGGCTTAAGCCAGTGTTCCCCTTGAAAAAACGCTCGCCTGCAACATTTACATCCAGATATATGTGTGTAAGCCGCATGACAAAACCCGTGAATTGCGTTAAAAGCTTATGTTCATCGCATTTTGAGGAGGAAGGCTTGAGCTTAGACAGTGTTTTAGCGGAAATTGAGATCCGCCTTGGCGAATATCCTGCACTCAATGATATCCAGCACCTGCGAGACCTGATTGCAGAAATACGCCCACACCGCCCGCACGACATCACCAGGGCCACCGACAATTTACGCGCCCTGTGCTTCGTACTGCAAAGTAATCCGGCATGGCGCAAGTCGCTACGCTGTTATCTGGTACAGGTTTTGACCACGCGCAAACTGGTGCATTTATTTACCGATGTGGGTATCACCCAGAATATTGGTTTCTGGTCGGCGGCGAGACAGAGATTTTTGAATAAATTTTTGCCGCCTCTGATGAATGATGACTACATCAAGGATGTGTTTGGCCAGCTGTTTGATAAAAAAACTGACCATATCTGGATCAATGGAGTGACAGACCTGACCTGGATGGATTTGCTCAAGGCCATAGGCTTTCGTTGCCCTGCCCCACGCAGCACCTATGCAGCGCTGACCTGTGAAATCCTGAGTGCGGTACAGGTGCTGTCTTACCGCATCACCAATATCGGCCTGGAAGCTGAACTGGTGCGCAATTATCCTGATATAGAAAAATTCGAGTCGCCCTTCTTGCGCCAGAATGATGCCATCAATGACTATGTCATTTGCTATAGCAAATGGCTGGCAGACAAACGCCAGGAACGCGAAGATAGCAAACATATCGAAGTCCTGCTGACCCAGTGCGAAGACATTACCAACCGCATACGCAAGACCGCAGCCCTGCAGGGTGTGTCCATCAGCCTGACCCGTTTGCTGTTGCAACTGATACAAAGCATAGCGCGGCTGCGCCAGTTGCTCGACATGCTCGACAGTCGCAGCACTGAACATGCCGCTGCCATCGGCACCACGCTATTCAAGGAATTGTCTATTGCAGAAAACCAGCGCCATAGCCTGCGTAATCTGATGCAAAGCAATACTGAACTTTTGTCCTTGCAAGTGACAGAAAGAGCCGGAAAAAGTGGCGAGCACTATGTGACCAATAACCGTGCAGAATGGCTGGATATGTTGCGCTCAGCCCTGGGGGCTGGCTTCATCGTCGGCTTCATGGCGCTCATCAAAATCTTGTTTGGCACCCTGGCGCTGGCACCGTTTGGTTATGCGTTGCTATACAGCCTGAACTATTCAGGCGGCTTCATGCTGGTGCATGTACTGCACTTCACCATTGCCACCAAACAACCGGCCATGACGGCAGCCTTGCTGGCGCGCGCGATTGACGGTGGCAAACAAAAACTCGATGAACTGGCAGAGCTCATCGTACGGGTGCTGCGCTCACAATTCATCGCCATCGTCGGCAATATAGGGCTAGCCATCCCTACGGCTTATGCCATTGCCTGGGCCTGGGTTTCTGTCACAGGCAAGCATCTGGTCTCGCCAGAAAAAGCCCAGCACTTGCTGCACGACATAGATCCCTTTGGCAGTCTGGCCTTGCCGCATGCAGCCATTGCCGGTGTCTGCCTGTTCTTGTCGGGCCTGATTTCTGGCTACTACGATAACAAGGCCAGTTATTCCAATATCCCTGAGCGCCTGCGCCAGCTAGGCTGGTTGAAAAGCCTGCTGGGAGAGCCGCGTCTCTTGCGCGTCACCACCTACATAGGAGATAACCTTGGTGCACTGGCAGGCAATTTTTTCTTTGGCATCATGCTGGGCAGCATAGGCCAGTTGGGCAGTTTCTTTGGCTTGCCCATTGATATACGCCACATCACTTTTTCCAGCGCAAACTTTGCCTTTGCCCTGGTTGGCCTTGATCACAATATGAGCTGGCAACTGGCTGCGTATTCTCTGTTTGGCATCATGGCCATAGGCATGGTGAACCTGGGTGTCAGTTTCAGTCTGGCCATGCTGGTGGCCTTGCGTTCACGCCGCATCAGCTTTGGCCAAGGTGGATTACTGACTGTCCTGTTGTGGACACGTTTCAAGGAAAATCCACGCGACTATTTTCTGCCCGGAAATGAAGAGAAAATAGAGGAAAAAAAAGACGCGAACTGATTTTTTTCATTACCATGCGCCAGTCAACCGAAAGGCTGGCGCAACGTTATTGCCAGATGAACTTACCAGATTCTCCATTTGCCTGAGGTATTCCATGAAGCTTTTGCCAGCCCTGCTTGCCAGTATGATAGCCATGCTCATGACGCCCGCCGTCAGCGCACATGAGTATGAGGCCCTGATGAAGGCCAAGAAATATGCGGAAGCAGAAAAAGCAGCGAATGCCAAATTGAGCACCGATGCCAATAATGCAGGCGCTTTGCAGGTAAAAGCCGAATTGATACTGGTGGAAGGCAAGACCGACAAGCTCGATGATGCCGCAAAGTATGCCGAGCAATGCATTAGCGCCCTTCCGCAACTATCTGAATGCCATGAGACGCTGGGCAATGTCCTGGGTACCAAGGCCACTGCCGGCAGCATGTTTGCAGCAATGTCGTATGCTGGAAAAATCCGCGATGCCTATCTCAAGGCAGTGGAGCTGGACCCCAAGAATTTCAGTGCACGCAGCTCTTTGCTGCAATTCTATTTGCTGGCACCTGCCATTGCTGGTGGCGGCAAAAGCAAGGCGCAAAACCTGGTCATAGAAACCGCCAAGATAAATAGTGCGGCCGGCAATTTATTGCAGGCGAATATAGATTTGAAAGATGAAAAATTTGCCAATGCAGAAACCTCGGCCCTGTCTGCCATTCCTGGCGATATTGAAAGCCTGAGCAGGTTGCAGCGTGGTGTCTTATTTAACATCGGCGCCTCTTATGTTCAGCAAAAGAAATTTGCCGATGCCGAGCGCATGTTTGGTGAATTGCAACAACGTTATCCTGATAAATACCAGGGTGCGTTTGGCATGGGCCGCTCTTTACAGGAACAGGGAAAGCACAAGGAAGCATACAGCTGGTTTGAAAAAGCCCAGACGCTGGAATCCAATGCCGCCATCTATTACCGGCTGGCACAATGCCTGCAAGCAATGAACGACAAACCCAAGGCGATTTCCTATTTTGAGAAGGCACTTTCCTACAAGCCATCCCTGAATAAAAAAATGCGTGCAGATGCTGAAGATCAGTTAAAAGCATTGAAAGCCTGAGCTAGACGGGCCATGTTGCAAATTGAATGAAGGTATTTGACGCAAGTCAATGAAAGCAGTAAAGCCAGTACTGCACTGGCTTGCTAGTGGCTAGAGCGGCGTACAATTCTCTATCATTTGCCTCTCCCCTGCCCGTCATGAAAACCGCCACTGTCTCAAAACGCTTTATCCCGCATAGCCTGCTGGAAGACGTGCTGGCGATCATCACTGGCACTTTGCTGGTTTCACTCGGGGTCGCCCTGTTTAACCAGGCTGGCTTGCTGACAGGCGGCACCGCCGGTCTGGCATTCTTGCTGCACTACTCGACTGGTTGGTCATTTGGCATGGTGTTCTTTTTGATCAATCTGCCATTTTACTGGCTGGCCTGGAAACGCATGGGCTGGCGCTTCACCCTCAAAACGTTTTGCGCCGTAGCGCTGGTTTCACTTTTCTCCAGCCTGCACCCCAAGCTACTGCATTTAACCAGCATGACAGCCATCACCCCTTTCTATGTCGCACTGACTGGTGGCCTGATGATGGGCGTAGGCTTCATCGTTTTATTCCGCCATCAGGCCAGCCTGGGTGGTATCAATATCCTGGCCCTGTACATGCAAGAAAAACGCGGCATACGGGCCGGAAAATTACAAATGGGTGTCGATTTCATCATCGTGCTGGCTTCGCTGGCCGTTGTCACACCGATGGCCTTGCTGGCATCGGTACTAGGTGCTTTCGCCCTGAACCTGGCTATCAGTCTGAACCACAGGCCAGGGCGCTATATGGCAATGTGAAGTTTGATAATATAGAGTTTTTTAATCAGCCCAGCGCAGCACGGTACTGTGTTGGCGACATCTGCAAACGTTTTTGAAATACCCTGCGCAACTGGTCATCACTGCCAAAGCCACAGCGCGCTGCAATTGTTTTTACTGGTAGTGTTTGCTCAGACATATCTGCCAGCAATTGCCGGGCAAACTCCAGGCGAGCGGTCTCAATAAATTCGGTCGTACTGACGCCCACTTCATGCTGGAACAAACGGGTAAAATTGCGCAAACTCATACCTGCCATCTTGGCCAGTTGCGACACGGGCAGGCGCTGATGCAGGTTGGATAATATCCACTGTTGCAATTCACGGATATTGGTTTGCGCCGTTTTCTGGCTCATCAGATGCGTACTGAATTGTGACTGTCCGCCAGGACGTTTCAGGTATACCACCATGTCACTGGCGACTTCGAGCGCCAGTTCATGACCACAGTCATCTTCCACAAAGGCCAGCGCCAGATCAATGCCTGCTGTCACGCCTGCAGATGTCCACAGGTTGCCGCTGCGGATAAAAATCGCATCAGCATCTACCTGCACGGCAGCAAAGTCATCTTGCAATTGCTGGGCAACACTCCAGTGAGTAGTCGCATGTTTACCATCCAGCAAACCAGTGCTGGCAAGGAAAAAGGCCCCAGAACATAGAGCCGCCAGACGCTTGATTCTGGGTGCCACATGAGCAACCCAATCGATAATGGCCTGATTGTCTTCCAGCGCCTGTTGTATATGCCGCGAACCAACAATGATGGCATCGTCGGGCAAAGCCAGGGTATTGATGACCTTGCTGGCTTCCAGGCACATCAGGGTATCTGAACGCACCGGGCCCATATGCGCCGCCGCAATCTTTACGTCGTAGGCAGCGGGCTTGCCCTGACGCTGTAAATGGATATTGGCATATTCAAACACCGACATAGGGCCTATCGCTTCCAGCGCCTTGAAGCCGGGGTAAACCACGATATCTACATTGCGCGCCAATATTGGTCGTTTGACTATGTCCGACTTCGCTGCTTTATTCGACTTCATTCTCGGCCCTCGCTCAATAAATATCTATGCAGCCTTCATCATAATCGAAACGGCACCACCCGTCTTTTTAAGCCATTCTTAGCGCGAAATCGGCCAGACAGGCAAAAAGATTACAGAGCCACTACACTTTAAAGCACAATCAGCAAACTCATTTTAGTGTCAGACCAAGACCCACCATTTAAAGGACAGCCATGAAAACCAAAGCCGCCATCGCCTGGAAAGCCGGAGCACCACTGACGATAGAAGAAGTGGACCTGCAAGGCCCGCAAGCTGGCGAAGTGCTGATTGAAGTCAAGGCTACCGGCATTTGCCACACCGATTATTACACTCTCTCTGGCGCTGACCCTGAAGGCCTGTTCCCGGCCATCCTCGGTCATGAAGGCGCAGGCGTCATCGTCGATACCGGCCCGGGCGTGACCAGTGTGCGCAAGGGTGACCATGTTATCCCGCTGTACACGCCAGAATGCCGCCAGTGTAAATTCTGCCTGTCACGCAAGACCAATCTCTGCCAGGCTATACGCTCTACCCAGGGCCGTGGCCTGATGCCGGATGCGACCTCGCGTTTCTCGCTGGATGGCAAACCGCTATTCCATTACATGGGTACATCGACTTTTTCCAACTACATCGTGGTGCCAGAAATCGCTGTCGCCAAGGTGCGTGAAGACGCACCCTTCGACAAAATTTGTTATATCGGTTGTGGTGTGACCACTGGCGTCGGTGCCGTGGTTTTCACGGCCAAGGTTGAAGCTGGTGCCAACGTCGTGGTGTTTGGCCTCGGCGGCATAGGCCTCAATGTCATACAGGCGGCCAAGATGGTCGGTGCAGACAAGATCATCGGTGTAGACCTGAACCCAGCCCGTGAAAGCATGGCACGCCAGTTTGGCATGACCCACTTCATCAACCCGAACGAAGTAGAAAACGTGGTCGACCACATCATCCAGTTGACCGATGGTGGCGCTGATTACTCCTTTGAATGCATAGGTAATACCAAAGTCATGCGTCAGGCGCTGGAATGCTGCCACAAGGGCTGGGGCAAATCCATCATCATCGGTGTTGCTGAAGCCGGAGCAGAAATCTCTACCCGCCCCTTCCAGCTGGTCACTGGGCGCGAATGGAAAGGCTCTGCCTTTGGCGGCGCACGTGGCCGCACTGACGTGCCCAAGATCGTCGACTGGTATATGGAAGGCAAACTCAATATCGATGACCTGATCACGCATCGCTTACCGCTGGAACGCATCAATGAAGGCTTTGATCTCATGAAGAGTGGTGAATCAATACGTTCAGTGGTGTTGTTCTGATGACGCAGCATAATTCCAGCAATACTGCCGCAGACGACACAGAAGAAATCACATTGCTAAGCCAGCACGCCTGCCATGGCGGCGTGCAACGCTTTTATCAGCATGAATCTGCCGAGATAGGCTTGCCCATGCGGTTTTCAGTCTACCTGCCACCGCAGGCCATGGCAGGTGAGACTTGTCCAGCCATTATTTACCTGGCTGGCCTGACCTGCACTGAAGAAACCTTCATGATCAAGGCGGGCGCGCAAGCCATTGCCGCACGCGAAGGCATTATCCTCATCACACCAGACACCAGCCCACGCAATGGCAACATCCCTGGTGACAGTGACAACTGGGATTTTGGTGTGGCTGCCGGTTTTTACCTGGATGCCACGCAAGCGCCCTGGAACAAGCACTACCGCATGCACAGCTACATCGTCGCTGAACTGCTACCCATGTTGCTGGCCAGCCTGCCCATGGACAAGTCGCGCGTCGGCATCATGGGGCATTCCATGGGTGGGCATGGTGCCTTGGTACTGGCCTTGCGCCATCCAGAGCTGTTCAGCAGCGTATCAGCCTTCGCACCGATAGCCGCACCCAGCCAGTGCCCCTGGGGACAAAAAGCCTTCACTGGCTATCTGGGTACTGATGAAAGTGCCTGGGCCGATTATGACGCCACAGCATTGATGCAAAAGCAGAGCCAGCCGCCCTTCCCCAAAGGCATTTTGATAGACCAGGGATTTGCAGACAAATTTTTAGTAGAACAACTACACCCTGAGGCTTTCAAGACTGCCTGCGCCAGCATACAACAGCCGCTGACCCTGCGCTACCATGATGGTTATGACCATGGTTATTACTTCATCAACACCTTCATTGAAGATCACTTGCTGCACCACAAACAGCAATTAAGCTCCTGATCCTTGCATCCCTGTAGTACATACTGCTTGTTCCAGACGCACCAAACTGGAACAAGCACTCTATTTCTGTGCGTTTCTAGTTTAACCGTCATCTTTATTGTGTAAAATCGAGCGACTTCGTCGCGCATTTTTGCGTCTACTTCAGAACGACATAACCAGAAAGCAAGAGATGAGTAAAGTAGTCATCAGCGGCACCGGCCTGTACACGCCTTCCCAGTCCATTTCCAATGAGGAACTGATCGCCAGTTTCAATGCTTATGTCCAGCAACACAATGCACAAAATGCGGCCGCCATCGCCAGTGGTGACGTAGTCGCGCTGGAAGAATCCAGCGTCGCCTTTATAGAAAAAGCATCCGGCATCAAATCCCGCTTTGTCATGAACAAGGAAGGCGTGCTCGACATCAACCGCATGGTGCCAAGCCTGCCAGAGCGCAGCGATGAAGAACCGTCCATCATGTGTGAAATGGCCGTAGCAGCTGCCACCCAGGCACTGGAACGCGCAGGCCGTACCGCTGCCGATATCGACGCTGTCATTTGCGCAGCCAGCAATATGCAACGTGGCTACCCTGCCATGGCAGTGGAAATCCAGAATGCGCTGGGCATAGATGGCTATGGTTATGACATCAACGTCGCCTGCTCTTCTGCCACCTTTGGCATACAGGCCGCCGTCACGGCCATACAAAGCGGCCAGGCGCGCGCGGTACTGGTCGTCAACCCGGAAATCACCAGCGGCCACCTTAACTGGCGCGACCGTGACAGCCACTTTATTTTTGGCGATGCCTGCACCGCCATCATCATAGAACGCGCCGACCTGGCGACATCAAAACACCAGTTTGAAATCGTCGGCCTGAAACTCAAGACCCAATTCTCCAACAACATCCGCAATAACTTTGGTTTCCTGAACCGCGCTGATGAAAGTGGCATAGGCAAGCCAGACAAACTGTTCCGCCAGCAAGGCCGCAAAGTGTTCAAGGACGTCTGCCCCATGGCAGCTGCCGTCATTACCTCCACGGTGCAGGCTGCCGACATCGCCATCCCTGATGTCAAACGCTACTGGCTGCACCAGGCCAACCTGAACATGAATTTACTGATCGCCCGCATGATATTGGGCCGTGATGCATCGCCAGAAGAATCACCGACCATTCTGGACACCTATGCTAACACCTCATCAGCGGGTTCCATCATTGCCTTCCACAAATACCAGGATGACCTCGAAGCAGGCAATGTAGGCGTGATCTGCTCGTTTGGTGCAGGTTATTCGATAGGCTGCGTGGTAGTTAAAAAGCTGGCCTGATACCCCCCGCTTGAATAGCAAAAAGGCCGCAAGTGCGGCCTTTCGTTTGCTTGCCTGCTCCAGACAGGCAAAACTGAACTCTGAGGTATTACAAACTTAAATTACATACCCAGAGACTTCAGTAATTCGGAGTTTTCGTCATCATCAGGCGCGGCGGGAGCAGAGGACTTTTGTTCAGAAGCCTGCTCAAAGTCCAGCAAAGCATCAGGATCAGCCACTTCATGCGCATCAAAGTCATGCAGTTTGATGAACTCTGTCCTGTCTATCGCCAGTTCCAGATAGAAAATATTGTTTTTCTCAGTGAAGAATGAAACCCTGCGCAGTTCCGGCCTGTCCAGCGGCGTATCCACACTCAACATGACCTGCTTGGTCAGCACCAACATCTTCGGCTGGTTCTGCGTGATATTGGTCTGCAGTTCGCGACGCACCTTGCCAGTGAAGTCACCCACGATCTGGTTCATCAACTCACCCAGGATATTCGCCACCTCATCCGAGGTAAACGAAGACGCCAACTCAGACTTGGGCATGCCCATGTTAAGCATATACTTCTCGTAAATTTCCAGCGCCGTATCACCATCAAAATTCAGCACGACCAGGCCAGAAAAACCACCATCAAACAAGACAAAACAACCGATATCCGGTTTCAAACCTATCTTCGTGATGCGCTGCACCATGGCAGAATAATGCACCTTGCTATTTGTGGCGACATTCAACACCCGTATTACCGAGTTACACAAACTCGTCAACAAATCTTCTGTACCGTACACTACACCGTTTTCTTCCGAGGCCATGACCAACTCCTGAACTTATTGCATGAAAATCAATCCACCCGCCCGCTGAAAGCAGCAACACCGCCGCTTACCCAACACCCCGGCCAGATGGAGACACCGCATCACCGCACCCATCTACAGCAGCAGCAACAATACGAAACAACGCTAAAGACCGCACACCCGCGCACGGGTAACAAATGAAGTCTACTCTAATATTGAAAGAATACTGAACCCCTAGCCCCCCGTCTACATGTTTCATGCAATGGGCAAGATTTGGCAAAGGTTCTGCTAGCAGTGTGGCTAGAGGTGTTGCAAATTTGCAAGCATTTACATGATTCTAAGCGCTGCAAGCTAGTCGTTAATTGGATACGTTAACCCTTACATAGCAAAAATTCATTTTGCAAAATTTACACTATCGACGAATGGGGCATGTGCTTGCTACTATGACTTTAAAGTCAGGGTTATGGAAATTCAACTTGAAGTTGAATAACACAGTCGGTAGCTCAGAATGAGCTTAACTGTCATTTTCAGGCTCGATTCAGGTTCGTTATGAATAGTAAACGGCCTCTTTATTGTTTTATTCCATTTCTTTAGTTTCAATTAATTTTAAATAATGATCAATAAGGTCAGCTCCATGAATAGGAGAATTGTGCCCAGCAATAATGGTGTTCACTTCCAAATTTCCTGCTTGAATTAACACCTTTAGCTTTTTGAGTGTTTTTGGGTACTCGACGAGATCTGCGAAAGTCAAGTTCCCCAATTTCTCTTTCAATATACAGTTCCCATAAAGAACTTTCTCGCGGGGGAAATATACAAATATCCCATCTGGTGTATGGGCGGGTCCCAAGTAGAAAGCCCGCACGTTGCCCTCTTGTAAATCGAAATCACCGGGAAACACAAGGTCAGGGAGACTAACTTCAAGATTCGGATAACTGTCAAAACCAAGACGCGTAAAGTTAACGATATCACCCCATCCCTTTTTTTGGAGATCGTATGTTTTTTGGGTAGATACAATCTTTGCTCCGATTTTCTTCCAGTAAGAATTGCCACCTGCACGATCAGTGTGATAGTTGGTGTTGATAACCTCCCTAATCGGCTTAAGACTAATCTTCTTTATTGCGACATCCAATTGTTCGGCTGTCTTGGGCGTCCAGGTCGCTCCAATTATAGTTATTGCATTCTCACCAATAAAAACGAGGGAATTTTCTTGTACATATTCTTTGTCCTCAACTATGTAGATGGGTCCTTTGAGATGGCTAAGCATCAATTTGGACTCATTGCCAAATGCCGAGTGCGAAATTAGCGCAACACTTAAAGCGATAGTTAGTATTGATTTTCTTTTCACGGAAAACTCCAGTTGGTTAGTTGGGTGCTTGAAATTATTACTTTTCGTTTTTAACGAAATCGTAGTGACATGGGAGTCATCGAATCGGTGCGTACAATCCTTTCGCAAACGTTCATCTCTTAGTTCGGGCGGCTAAATCTCCTAGAATCTCTTGAGCAAGTTGAATACGTGCTTTGCCCGGATAACTCTTGTTGGCAAGGATAACTATGCCCATTTTCTTGTGCGGTACAAAGGCAATGTAGGCACCAAAGCCGCTGGTAGCGCCGGTTTTGTGGATGAAGACATTGGCCCCTGCTGCCATGGGTGGGGTAATTTCTTGAACGGGGGTGGCTTCGAAAACCATGCGTTCAGAAGAGCCTTCAAACAATGCTGCCATCTCTGCAGGATAAGGGTACAACTCCCATATCAGGCTTTGGGTCATGCCCCCGGCTTTGAAGTAACCAGTGTGGGCGTTTTCAGGGCTTGCGCAAACTCCGGGGCCAGTTTCATTTCGCCTAGGTTGGCCTTGATAAATTGAACCAGATCACTGGCGGTAGTCCTGACGCCATAGGCTTCTACGGAAAGCACATCGTCGCGCATGCGAACTGGGGTGTCGTCTTTTTTATAGCCCTGTGCATAATCTGCCCGCTTGTTGTCTGGCACGAGCAGGTAGCTGCTCTTCATGCCAAAAGCCGGAAAGATTTGCTCTTGCATGATGTTCACCGTTGGTTGTTGCAAGCTTTGAGCCGCAATGACGCCGAGCAGACCTATGCTGATGTTGCTATAGGTTCTGTGCGTGCCCTGCACATTTGCTGGCTTCCAGCTTTTCAAGTATGTCATCAGTTGCTCATCGTTCTTGACTGCCTCTGGCACCTGCAATGGCAAGCCACCTGTGGTGTGGGTAGCCAGGCTCAGCAGGGTGGTATCTCCAAAGCTGCTGCCTTTGAGGCTGACGAGGTGGTCTGATACTTTGTCATTGAGTGCCAGTTTTCCTCTTTGCTGCGCCAGCGTTGCCATGGTTGCGGTAAAGGTTTTACTGATAGATCCTATTTCAAACAGGGTGGCATCATTGACTGGTGCATTGTCTGCCCTGGATGCGAGGCCATAGTTGAAGACATATTGCTGGCCATTGACATAGATGCCGACGGCCATGCCGGGGATGGAGTAGGTATCTTTAACAGGGAGAACGGCTGCATCCACGGTGCGTTTGATGCTGTCGATTTCTGCACTCATAGCCGATAGGCTAAACATGGTGCAAGAAAAAAATATGCTAGTGCGCAGAGCTTGCAATACTGATGATTTCATTTGGAAGTCCTTAATAATTCATTACTCGTGGTTGTTGGGTTGTGTTGATGGCTTGCTGTGCGGCCCTCCATTAGTCTGGACTACAACTTCAGTTCCCATACCAGGCGCCAGGTGCGTGCTGTTTGTTGCTGGCCGGTTTCTGTCCAGCGTGAACTTTCGTTGGTATAGCTACCGTATTCGACTTTGTCTTGTTGCAGGACGTTAGCGATGGAAAATCGCAGCTGGCGTTGCTTGCTTTGTTTCCAGGACAGGTAGATGTCAAGGTGGCGTCTGGGGTTGCTGTGTCCGGTCAGGTAGGCAGATTCACGCAAGCTGTCTGCAGCCTGGTAGTTGTAGTCTGCACCTATGCGCCAGGCTGGCTGTAACTGGTAATCGGCACCAACGTTGATCAGTAAACCAGTTTGATGTGCCAGGTGATTATCGGGACCTGGCACTTGTTCTACGGTAGACCAGTTACGGTTGAGGTTGCCATGTATTTCTATGGCAGGCATCTCAATGGCCAGCTTGCTTCCCAACTATTGCAGATTGGCCTTGGCTTCGATTTCCAGTCCCACTATCCTGGCACGACCATTGTTGGAAAGGCTCGCTACCCAGCTTTTACCGTTCTGTTGGAGTTGCTCCAGCATGACATCATCGATGCGCCGCCAGTAGGCATTGGCGCTGATGACGCTGCCTTCTGTCAGGTAGTGTTCGTAGGCCAGCTCCAGGCCCCAGGCGCGTTCTGGCCGCAAGTTGGGATTGCCCTGAAAATCTGCATTCAGCGGAGTGTTGTTATTGTCGATGCGAAACCGGCGCGGCACCAGATTGGTGACAGTAGGCAACTTGAAGCTGCGGTTAAGTGCCATGCGCCATTGCCTTTGCGCATCGATTTTCCAGACGCTTTGCAGGATGGGGCTAAGCATGGTCGACTTATTCTGGAAATCGAAAACGCCTGCCTCTTTGCTGTTGCTGTTGATGCGCTCCATGCGCAAACCCAGGTAGGCTGACCAGGCACTGTCGATGGTCCATTCATCTTGTATGTAGACCGCCAGTTTTTGCAAGCTGGCCTGATAGGCATGGGTATCGATGGGTGTGGGGCCAGATGAGGTGATAAATTCTTGCTCATCGCGGTTTTCATGCCGCAACGCGCGGCTGGCTTCCCAGCCCAGGCTGAGTACATGCGACTCTGAATATGGGGCCAGATATTTTCCATTAAAGCGATACTCACGTTCATCAGCGTCACCAGTGACATAGCGGTGTACCGCCAGTGCCCCGGTCTTGTCTTTGCCCCAGAACTGGAATTTGGCAGAGCGGTCGAAGCTGTTCCAGCCAAAATTCATATTCAGCTTGGCACTGTCGGCCAGGCGGCGCTCCCAACTGATATCGTTGCGTGAGGTGAGTATATGGGCAGCCCAGATGCTGTGGTTGTCAGGGAATTCTGTGCTTGCATACTGACCAGGGTTTTCTTTTTCATGTTTGGCTTGCTCCAGCCCGGTCAGGTTGAGATTACCTTGCCAGTTGATGCTGTCTTGCGCATCGATTTTCCAGTTCAGGCGTGGTGACAGGCTGGCGACGTCGCGACGATTTTGCTGGCTTTGCTGTAGTAATCTGTCAGTTTGCACTTGCCACGCAGTATTTGTGTTAGCTCGTGTCGAATAACTCTCGGCCTGGATCGCATTGACTTCCGTGCTATTGCTTTCCAGGGTGCCTGCCAGGACATAGGAAATGTCGGCCTGTGTGCCGGGCAATTGATCACCCATACTCCAGGACAAATTGCCGGACAGACGGCCATCTTGCAGGCTGACATTGGATTTAATGTCTGTTGCTTGCTTGCTGCTTTTTTTCTTGAGGATGATGTTGATGGTCCCGGCTATGCTTTGGGCGCTGACATCGGCACCGGCAACGCGCATGACCTCTATGCTTTCTATCAAGTCCGGCGCTATGCTGTCTATGCTGAAGCCTACTGGTGTTGCCTGACCATTGAGCAAGATCTGGGTATAGCCATTGCCGAGACCACGCATGCGTATCTCGGCGCCCCTGCCCTTGTTTTCTGTAACGCTGATGCCAGGCAGGCGTTTCAGGACTTCACTGACATTGGTGTCACCGTATTTTTCTATGTCTTCCCGGCCATACACGACGCGCATGCTTACATCGTCCTGCCTGTCGCGGTTGGGTTGGCTTTTGGCGCTGATTTCCACTTGTTGCGGTGTTTGCTGTGCCGTCGCTGCCTTGCTGGCGAATAGCGCCAGTATGCTCAAAGCGATGGTGGACAGACGTGTCGAGGTCTGCTGAAAAAGCATGATGTTTTCTTTCTTCTGATTTGAAAAGGCGTGAGCAGTCCCTGCGCCATTATTGGCGCAAGACTGTCATGCGTGGAAAATTTGGTTTAGCTTTGTGTTGCTGCTTCCAGCGCGTTACGTATCTGCACAATATCGTCAGTGCGCACATCGCTGTTTTTTGCATTCAGCAAGACCATGATGACGGGCTTGCCTGCAATAATGGTTCGCATGGTCAGGCAACGGCCTGCGATTTTGGAGTAGCCAGTTTTAGAGAGGCTGATATCCCACTCCTTGTTGCCAGTCAGGTCGTTCGTGCTTTGGTATTCGTAGGTTTTGTCAGCGACGGTATATTGTCCTTCACTACGGCTGGTCAGCTTGCGCAGTTCAGGATAAGCGACGGTGGCCTTTACCAGGCGCGCCACATCCCTGGCACTGGAACGGTTGTTTTCCGAGATGCCAGCGGCTTCTTCCAGGTGGGTAGCCTGCAAACCCAGGCTGGCAGTTTTATTCTGTAAGGCAGTGATAAAGGCTTGCTTGCCACCGGGGTAGCTCCTGGCCATGGCCCTGGCAGCAGCATTGCTGGAAGGGATCAGCATCAGTTCCAGCAATGTCTGGCGCGGCAAGGCCATACCCGGCTGGAGTTTGACCTGGGTGTTTTGCCAGCCTGTCAAATCTTCTTTGGTGAAGGTGATGCGCTCGCTCATATCCTGTTTGGCATCCAGCATGACCATGGCTGTCACCAGCTTGCTTATTGAGGCTATTGGTACGATGGTGTCGGCATTTTTTTCCAGCAAGACTTTGCCACTTTGCTCATCCATGACCAGTACATGGCCCGAGCTGGTTTTGACATAGGCACTCAGGTGAACCGGCGCTTCTGATTTTTTGTTGACAGTTGGCAAGGGTGGCTCCGGTGCAGCACTTACCTGGGTCTGTAATACCAGCAGCAGGGCGGCGGCAATGCCGAGGACGGGCGCGGCCATTTTCCAGTGCCATGGCTGAACATCGGGGCGAACCAGACGCTTGATGCGTGATAACAAGTCGCCCCCGCTGGCTGCCATTGCGGCCTGTGGCATGCCTGCAATCTGCAGCTTATCCAGCACTTGCAGGGCGCGTGCCAGCGGGCGTGCCTGTCCCATCATGGTCGCTGCCATGTCGTCAGCAATCAGCTCTCTTTCAGCATCAATACGCTTGGATATCCACCACACTGCGGGATGGTAAAACAGCATTGACAGGACCAGGTTTTGCAAGAGGTTGACGGCATAGTCCCAGCGTTTGATATGGGCCAGTTCATGTGCCAGCAAGGCTTCCAGCATATCGGGTGACATGCCGGTCAGCAAAGAAGCAGGCATGACGACCACGGGCTTGAGGCAGCCATAGGTGACCGGGCTTAACAGGTCTTTCTGGAACTTCAACGTCACCTGGCGACGGATGGCAAGCTGGTAAGCCAGTTGATTGGTGCGGGCCTGCCATTGCTGCATCAGGGCTGCAATATCATTACCATTCTGGCCAAGCCGATAAACCCATAACAGGCCCAGCGCCAGGCGCATCAGCATGAGCAGTACACCCATGCTCCAGACGCTGACCATCAGCGGCAGCCAGGCTTCTATCTGGGCTGCCAACATGCTTTGTTTGACCCAGACCAGGTCCAGCGAGACATTGGCCTTGCCTGCCAGTTGTATCGCGGCCTCCAGGCTGATGGTTTGTGGGTCTTGCCATTGCTGCAGCACACCCAGCGCTGGCCACAACAGGCACATGAGCATGGCCATGCAAGCCAGCATATAGCGCAATTGCGGACGGGCGTTGCGGGTCAGGGCCAGCAGAATCGCGCAGACACTGGCGATCAGCGCGCCTTGCCAGACAAAGTGCAGCAGGGGCCAGCCCAGTAGTTCAGTGAGAGTTGTAGCTGGTGTCATGATTTTTTCTCGTCCTGCAGAATTTGTTCGATTTCATCACGTTCCTTGTCGGTGACATGGCCACCGCGCAAAGCTGCCAGCACCATTGCCTTGCCAGAACCGGCAAAGACTTTTTGTATCATGTCCTTGAGCAAATTGGTTTGCAGGGAATCCTGTTCTTGCGAAGGTGCATACACATGTGAGCGCTGGCTTTCATCTCGCGTCAATATCCCCTTGCCATGCATGATTTGCAGATGGCGCAAGACCGTGGCATAGGCCAGGTCAGGACGTTCTTCCTGTATGGTTTCATGCAATTGCTTGGCACTCATGGGGCCATGCTGCCACAAGACCTTGAGCAGGTTCAGCTCAGAGGCAGTGGGCTTGGGGATAGAGGATTTTGCAACAGAGGAAGGCATACTCAGCATCCGATTTAAACAATGGATGCAGAATAAATGCTCTAGAAACTTTTGTCTAGAACTTTTTTTCTAGATTATCTACGTGCATAGCCGTATCGTCCTGGCCAGCGATACCGCATGGTCGTCGAAACCCATCCCCAGATACAGGCGATGCAGCTTGTCATGCTCCAGCAAGACACGCAAAAAGATCTTTTCCTGTTCTTGCATATGGCGGCGTATCAAAGCGAGCACCAGTCGCCTGGCCCAGCCCTGCCCCTGGAAATCTGGATGAGTGCAAACGCCACTGATTTCCCGGTAGCCACCAGCACAATGACGCGCACCAGCCATGGCAAACAAATGCGGGCCATCGAAGACGCCTATGTAATCACCCAGTTGCAGGCTTCCTGAGCTGAAGGGGCCAGGCTTGGTCAGGCTGACAAGTTGCATGGCGGCTGGCGCGTGCAATGGCCCCAGGCGGATGGCGTTTAATGTCTGGTCAACGGCGGGCATGCCAGCATTCCAGAGCATCTTTTGCAGATCGCACTCAGCATCAACTGCCCAGCCCTGTGGCAAACTGACTGTCGCCAAGCCATCGTAATACAGTTGCTCACCGGGTGCGACCAGCCCGGCCAGCGTGGCAAAATCAGGCCTGGCCTGGTCGGCAAACCCGACGAATGCAGGAAAGCCAGCAGCATAGCGGCGCACCCTGGCATTGCCCACAGTGAATTGCGCATGCAGGCCCAGCAGGGTATGCCACACAATATTATCGAGCAAGTTTTCCATCTCCACCTTTTTTCAACTCTTTGCCAGCATTCTGTCTTCATGCCTGGGTGCTGGCCACAGACCTGCCGGACGTTTCAGCATGACAATGACCATGGTCAGGCCCAGCAGCAACTGGCGCAAGACTTCAGGTTCTATCAACATGTGGCCGAACAATTGTTGCTGCACAGGTTGCACCAGATAGCGCAATACCTCGGGCAGGATGGCCAATAGTACCGCACCAAGAATCACGCCAGGGATGTGCCCTATGCCACCCAGTATCACCATGGACAAGACCGTAATCGATTCATTCAGTGAAAACGATTCCGGTGAAACAAAACCCTGGAAGGCGGCAAACATGGCACCAGCCACACCACCAAAGGACGCGCCCATGGCAAAGGCCAGCAATTTGATATTGCGGGTATTGATACCCATGGCAATGGCTGCGGTTTCATCTTCACGGATGGCGACAAAGGCACGCCCCAGGCGCGAGTCATGCAGGCGCACAGTCACGAAGATAATGCCAGCGCACAGGCTTAAAAAAAGAAAGTAGTAGGCATTCACGGATGGCATGGAAAAACCTGCAAAATGCACGGTTGCCTGCGAGCCTGGCTCTCCCCCCAGGGACACGCCAAAGATGCGTATGTGGTCTATCATGTTGATGCCCTTGGGGCCATCGGTGATATTGACAGGCGCATTCATGTTGACGATGAAGATGCGCACGATTTCACCAAAACCCAGGGTGACGACGGCCAGGTAATCACCACGCAACTTGAGGGTCGGTGCGCCCAGCAGTGCCCCCAGTGCGGCGGCCAGCGCCGCCGCTAGCGGGACGATGATCCACACCGACAAATGTATGCCGTGCTGGGCTATCTCTGGCCCGCACAGCCACAGCAAGGCCTGCCCCAGCATGGGGAAATTGTTGACCACAGATTCCAGCAAGACAGCGAATTGCGGTGAAGCCAGCAAGGCCGTCATATACGCGCCCATGGCATAGAACGCGATATAACCCAGATCAAGCAAACCGGCAAAACCGACGACAATATTCAAACCCAGCGCCAGCATGATGTAGAGCAAGGCAAAATCCATGATGCGTACCCAGGCATTGCCAAACTGCATGGCAACAAAGGGGAAAGCCAGCATCACGAAGATCAGTAGCGCCAGCAGGGGATATGCCTGGCGGGGGTTGGCTCGGGTATCAAAATAATGGGACATGGGCCTTCCTGGCGGTTTAAGTGTGGATGATCTTAAACAGCCCTCACACATGCCGCTACCACGATCTTGCTCAGATTCTTGCTCAAAGCATACTGCTGCGCTGGCGCGACTGCGTCGGTGTCATGCCAAACACAGAACGAAAGCTGGAAGTGAAGTGACTGTGATTGGCGAAGCCAGATGCATGGGCGATCTGCGTCAGGTCTGTGCATGCCACCTGCATGGCCCGCAGTGCCTGGGCCAGGCGCGTGCGTATCAGGTAGCGGTGTACCGGCAAGCCGACCTCTTCCCTGAATACCCTGGACAGGTGAAATGGCGTGGTATGCACATGGCGGGCCAGCTCATCGAGCGCCCATTCCTGATGTGGGTATAGCGAGAGCAGTTCTTTGACTGACTCGACTTGCTGGCGTCGGCGCACCTGCGTCAGCCTTTGCCTGGCACGTTCTTGCTGCCTGATATCAACACATGCTGCCTGTACCGATGCCATCAGCATGGAAACGCTGATTTCTTGCACCGCCAGTTTATCGACGACAGGCGCCTGCAAATGCCGCCACAGCAATTCACGATTGAGTACACTGGCAGGCGGCAACAAGCAATGCGGCCTGAGTGCTGGTACATATAGCTGCTCTACTCCGGCAACTTCGGATAGTATTTGCATCAGTGCTTCTTTTGAGAAATCGAGTACCAGCGCCTCATCCCCTATGTCGCCAGGGAAAGTAATGCGATAGGGCTGGCCAACACCAAGAAAGATTGCATGATTCGCGTTCGCAATGACATGTTGTTTAGGACCGTCATGCTTGGCCAGCACACCGGCAATGGGTAGCAGGATCAAGTCGGCGGTTTCGCACTCCAGCTCTTCCGTATCCTCGGGTGCAGGTCTTGCCACGCCATGCCGGATGGATAGCAGCTCACTTTGAAAGAGGTTACGCAGCACCAAGGCCATAGTCAAAAAACCTAAAAAAACAAATTATTGCTCTATGAAAATATCGCAAGTCCTACAATAAGCCTGTTTAGCTTATCCCTATTTTTATGAATGAAAATTTTGATTTATAGGTTTTCGCTGAACAAGCTATTGATAGAACAGTAGCGAATGGCGGAAACCTGGCTCATTCTTTCTTATTGCACTCACCTTGAGCTTGATCAACATGTCTGCCAGCTTATCTCTGTAAAGCTGTATTACCTAACTATCGTTGACTGGCGCCATACATGACTACACCGATGACTACACCGGACTCTGCTGCAACTACCGGACTTAGCACGGCAACCTCAATTGAGCGTCTGCTGGCAATCGGCCCCAATGAACTGCCTTCGGCCCAGCCGCGCAAGGTCTGGGCCATCGCCTGGGCGGTATTGACCGAACCCATGCTCTTGCTCTTGATCGCCTGCGGTAGTATTTATCTGGTGTTGGGGGATGTACATGAAGCGCTGGTGCTGCTCGCCTTTGTGTTTGTCATCATTGGCATCACTTTTTATCAGGAACACAAGACCGAGCGGGCGCTGGATGCCTTGCGTGACTTGTCCAGCCCACGTGCGCTGGTGATACGCGATGGCCAGCAAGTACGCATAGCTGGCCGTGAAGTGGTTCCTGGTGATGTGCTGGTACTGGCGGAGGGCGACAGGATAGCTGCAGATGCAGTCTTATTGTCTTGCCTGAACATGACGGTGGATGAATCCCTGTTGACTGGCGAATCTGTCCCGGTCAGCAAAGCGGCACAGGAAAATTTGCCCGCCAGCATGGGCCAGGCTGGCGGTGAAGACACTCCCTTCGTCTTTTCTGGTAGCCTGGTGGTACAGGGCAAGGGACTGGCGCAGGTATTGGCAACTGGTGGGCAGACTGCGATAGGCAAGATAGGCAAGGCTCTGTCATCGGTGGATATAGAGCCGACCAGGGTACAGGTGGAAACCCGCAAGGTCGTCAAGTACGTGGCACTTTCCAGTATAAGCATGGCGGTGCTGCTGGCTATATGGTACGGGCTCAGTCGCCAGCTTTGGCTGGACGGGGTGCTGATAGGCCTGACCTTTGCCATGGCCCTGATACCGGAAGAATTGCCCGTGGTATTAACCCTGTTCCTGGGTATAGGTGCCTGGCGCATGGCAAGGCAACAGGTATTAACGCGTCGAGTGCCTGCCATAGAAACGCTGGGGGCGACCACCGTCTTGTGTACCGACAAGACCGGCACGCTGACGCAAAACAAAATGGAGGTGGTGCAATTATTTGCAGGACAAAAAGCCATTGATTGCCAGCAGCCCAGATCTGACTTGCCAGAAGAATTTCATGAAGTGCTGGAGTTTGCCATTCTGGCCAGCCATCGGGAACCCTTTGATCCCATGGAAGTGGCCATCCAGAATGCCGGTAAACACATGCTGAGCAAGACTGAGCATTTGCATGCTGGCTGGGGGCTGGTCGACGAATATCCGCTATCAAAGGAATTGCTGGCCATGTCCAGGGTCTGGGCATCAGAAGACCGCGAACAGTATGTCATCGCCACCAAGGGAGCACCTGAGGCAGTCGCCGATCTTTGCCATTTGCCACCTGCTGAAGTCCAGGCTTTGCTGAAGCAAGTCAACCTGATGGCTGAAAAAGGTTTGCGTGTGCTGGGTGTTGCCAAGGCAAAGTTCAAGACTGTTCATGCGCCCATACGCAAAGAGACCACAGAAGACGCTGATCTGCCAGAGATTCAGCATGATTTTGATTTTGAACTGGTCGGTCTGATTGCCATGGCAGACCCGATACGTGCCGGTGTGCCAGAAGCCATCCATGAATGCCAGACCGCAGGAATACGGGTAGTGATGATTACTGGCGATTATCCGGCAACCGCCAAGAATATCGCCGCACAATGTGGTTTGCCAGTGGCAGGTGGCGTCATCACAGGCACTGAGCTGGATGACATGGACGAAGCAGAATTACAGCGGCGCATTGCCGACGTGGCGATTTTTTGCCGCGTTGCACCGGAACAAAAACTGCGCCTGGTGAATGCCCTGAAAACGGCAGGAGAAATCGTCGCCATGACAGGCGATGGTGTGAATGATGCGCCCGCACTCAAGGCCGCAAATATAGGAATAGCCATGGGTAAGCGCGGCACGGATGTGGCGCGTGAGTCGGCAGCACTGGTGTTGCTGGATGATGAGTTTTCATCCATCGTGACAGCAGTCAAATCAGGTCGCAGGATCTTTGATAATCTGAGAAAAACCATTTGCTTTATCGTTGCGGTCCACATCCCGGTCATCGGCATGTCAGTCATACCCGTCATGCTGGGCTGGCCAGTGATGCTGATGCCTGTGCATATTTTGTTTTTGCAGCTCATTATCGACCCTACCTGTTCGCTGGTATTTGAAGCTGAAGCCGAGGAAAAGGATGTCATGCGCAGGCCACCGCGCGCCACCGAGGCAACCATCTTTAACCGCAAAACCTTGTTCAAGGGTTTACTGCAAGGCGTTGCATTGTTGCTGACCATACTGGCAATTTACTATATAGCCTTGCAACAGAAAATGACGGCAGACCAGGCGCGCACCATGGCATTCTCGGCGATGGTGATAGGTAATATAGGCCTGATCTTTATCAACCGCAGTTTATCAGCCAATATCCTGCATGCTTTGAGACTACCCAATCCGGTATTGTGGTGGGTGGTGGTAGCTGCGGTCACGGTATTGTCACTAGCCCTGTTTGTACCGGGTCTGGCAAGCCTGTTCTACTTTGCCGGAGTACCGCTGCAGCAACTGGGCTTGAGCCTGCTTGCAGCATTGCTGTGCATTACCCTGATGGCGGCCTTCAGGGTGTTTGGTATGCGGGGCAGAACAGCATAGCAAAAAAAATAATAATATTTTGCGCCAAAAGCGATAATTTCCTTGGCAGTATCCCTGATGCAACCTTCAGTATTGAATAATGCTCCCTCGCCATTCTGTCTGCCGCTTTACTTGCTATTCAAATGCCCTCACGCCATAGTCTGCGTCGCAAGATTTTTTATCCGTCCACCACAAACAAAACAGCATGACTATGTTTAACACTATTTGGTGCACCACTTGGTCGTCTACCCTACTATTTATCTTATTTTTTGCAACACAGATTTCACATGCACGTTATCCCCCTGTACCTGAAATGGTCATGCAGATAAACACGAGCCTGGAGGTGAACCTGAATGGGTCCACAATCAAAATCAAGGCAGATGATACCTTTGAGCGCGAATATGAATTCGACGGCTGCAAGCTGAAAAGTCATTCCAGCCCAAGAAGCTCCAGATGGTTTGGCAGTTTGGGGATTAGTGACGCAGGTTCTGAACCATTTTTTTCATTTTTCTTACCGAGCGCATGTAAGGGAATCAGCCGAACTGTAGTAGAAGAAAATCAATTGCACTTTGATGACGCAAAATTTATGTATCAATGGTTGGCAAGCAGAAAAAAAATGGCGAATGGCTCATACAATTCTGTCTGGAACAGTGAAGGCCTTGCTGTGTTCTGGCAGACAGTGCCAGGCAGAGTGCAATTAAGTGTTGATGTGGTATTAATCTGCCTGAATGGACAAGCTGCAAAAAATCTGGAAGGCGCTATAGATACCGCCATCAAATGGTATCCAAACGAGCAGGCACAGACTATGCGGCACTGTAACCCTGTAGATAAAAACGTTGTCAGAGAAACCCGTCACCAAATTGAAGGATTCTGGACATCTACTGAGTTCATGTTCAAGCAATTAAGAGAGCGGGAGGAAAGCTACAAGGCAAAAAAAATACAACAAGAAAAACAAGAAGCCGAGCGGAACATGAACAAGGCAGACTGAATCAATTAGCCATATATCTCGGTCCGCCAGCGACATAAAGCTGGCGCACGAGGCGGCCCTGGCACTGCTTAACTTACTTGGGCAACAATTTGCGCCGCTCATACTCAAGCTGATTGATATGTCGCTGTATAGAGACATCCATCTCATGTGGCAACTTATGAAAACTGATGCCTATGCGGTATTTGCCCTGTTTGCTTTTTTCTATCTGGCTGACATGACGCACCATACCTTCGCAGCGCACTACATTGCGTATGCCTAGCACAATGTGTAATTTGGCGATGCGGTCCTGCACTCTGATTTGCGGCGGGCCGGAAACCTGAACACTCAAGCCGCCCACACATAAATCATAGATGGGCCAATAAGCCAGGGTTTCAGCCTGGTCGTTATATAACCGGACCTTGAGTGGATCGACGATGGGTAATTGATTGCGGAAATATTCGCGGCGCTGCATTCGAATAACCCGCGGTGGAATCGGCACCCAAAAGGCATCCTGATCGCCCCAGGTGAAGCGCTGCGGATCAAGCCCGCTGAATTGCACCCGTATGCCATCAGGCAAAGCCTGGAACACGCAGGAACTGGCTTTCTCCAGCAGTTTGTTGGCGCGGGCATCTCCACCTATATCAAACACCAGGCCATCATCGCGGGCAGAAAGTATCAGAGTGACGATAAATTCACGGCCCTCATTAAAATACACCGTAACCGGCTCACGCCTGTGCGCAAGATCATTCAATATGCCCAGGATTTCTCTCTGACCAAGCAGGAAAAATTTGTCTTCTATTTGTTCATTGCTTAATGATGCAGACATCCAGCTACCCTTTTTATCTACTTTTTTTGAAAAATAGACTGCTTATTGCTTGAGGTCAATAGAAGAATATCGGCAGTGCCAGAGTAGCTAAGGATCAGTTGTTTTTTTGGCTTTATCTGGCAACATTCTGAGAATAGCACTTCATCAACAAGGACGGCTGGTTTATCGCATAATGCCTGTTCGAAGCATCCATCAACATCAATCAATGAAAATACTTGCGATTTGTGGCAGCTTGCGCGCAGCCTCTCTGAATGCCATGCTGATACGCGCCCTGATACGCCTGGCACCTGCCGATATCAAGATAACCGCCTATGCCGGCATGGCGACACTGCCTTTATTTAATCCCGACCTGGATTTGACACCACCCATTTGCGTGCTGGATTTGAAAGCCCAGATCGCGGCGACTGATGTCGTGCTGATTGCCAGCCCGGAATACGCTCATGGTGTCACCGGTGTCATCAAGAATGCGCTGGACTGGACAGTCAGCAGTGATGTATTTGTCAACAAGGCGGTGATGGTGTTGAATGCCTCGCCCAGGGCCACGCATGCAGATGCCGCGTTACGGGAAATACTAAGCGTGATGTCAGCCAGGATACTGGAAACGGCATCGGTGACAGTGCCGCTCATAGGAGCGGGCCTGGACGAGGATGGCATGGTCGGCCATCCTGAAATTGCAGAAATCTTGAAAGCTGCGCTGGTAAATGGGAAAGCTGAGTGGAAAAGCCAGCAATACTAGGTAGCTAAAGCTTGCTCCAGCAAAGTATGCAGCTCTGAAAAAGATGGCTCACCGATATAGCGCTTCAGGATATTGCCTTGCTTGTCGATGACATAAGTGGTTGGCGTCAATTTGACATCGCCGAATGACTTCGCCAGTTTGCCCTGTAAATCCAGCGCGACATGGAAAGGCAGTTTGCGGGTTTCTGCGTAATTGAGCACATAATTCGGTGGATCATAGCTCATGGCAACGGCCACAAATTCCAGGCCCTGTTTATGATATTTATTATAGGTTTCTACCATCTTGGGCATTTCTGCCACACAGGTGGTGCAAGAAGTAGCCCAGAAATTCACCATGAGTACTTTGCCACGCAAGCTCTGTGACGAAATTTTTTCCCCCTTGAGATTGGTGAAACTGACATCGGGCATGGGAGTCTTGGCGCGATAGGTCACAAAGAATGTCACCGCCAGTGCGATCAGCGCCAGCGAGGCGATGACTGAAAATATGGCAAATTTACGGGGCGAAGAAGGAGCCAGCATACTTATTCCAAAATGAGTGTTTCGTCTGCCACTATTATACGGCGTTGAGATATCCCTGCCTGAGTAGTCTGAATATCGCGGGTTTGTGCCAGGTCAAGCCTGGCAAATTCAGTAGACGACGGGGACACTGATGGTTTTACCGGCCACATGGGTAGTCAGGACTATTGCCGTCGAGGTCGAACCAAAAGCATTGAGTTCATTAATAATGCGTTGCAAATGTTCAACGTCAGTGGCCAGTACGCGCATCACGGCACCATCTTCGCCGGTGACGGTATAGCAATCAATGATTTCAGGGCAGTTGGCGACATACTGGGCATAAGGCCGCCCCTGTTGGGTCGAGAGCCTGATCATGGCGGTGATTTGATAACCGAGTGCCCTGGGATTAATGTCGGCACGATAGGCGCGTATCACCTGGGCAGCCTCCAGACGCTTGATGCGCTCTGACACAGCGGGCTGGCTAAGATGTACCTGGCGGCCTATCTCGGCATGCGACATGCGGGCATCCTGTTGCAATAATTGCAGGATTTTTTGATCAAACTGGTCGAGTTTATGATTCATAAGCATTTGACGTAGATTTCCAATCAAAGCCTTGGTCGATGAGGTAATTCCCTATGGAATCCCATTCAAACCATGGCTTGCACTTGTTAAAGTAGAGCTTACACTAAACCTCAGGATGCCCTGGAAAAATTGCCATGACAACGACTATCACAGCCAACCAGCTTGCCCATATTGCCAACGAATTCGATACACCATGCTGGGCCTATGACGCTTCCATCATAAGAGCGCAGATTGCCCGCCTGCGACAATTTGATGTCATTCGCTTTGCCCAGAAGGCATCCAGCAATATCCATTTGCTGCGTCTGATGCGAGAAGAAGGCGTGATGGTGGATTCAGTATCTTTGGGTGAAGTTGAGCGCGCTTTAGTGGCAGGTTATGCCAGCCAGGCTGAACATGGTGGCCATGCGCCTATCGTGTTCACTGCGGATTTGCTGGACCGTGCAACACTGAAGCGCGTGGTGGGATTGAATATCCCGGTGAATTGCGGGTCACCGCAAATGCTGGAGCAACTGGGGAAGGCCCATCCCGGCCACGCTGTGTGGCTGCGCATCAACCCTGGCTTTGGTCATGGCCACAGCCGCAAGACCAATACTGGTGGCGAGCAAAGCAAGCATGGTATCTGGCATGAAGAATTGCAAAACGCATTGGCTATCATCGATCAGTATGAATTGACGCTGGTCGGCCTGCACATGCACATAGGTTCTGGTGTTGATTACGATCATCTGCAAAGCGTTTGCGATGCAATGATAGAACAGGTGAAAATCTGCAAGCGTGACTTGCAGGCGATTTCCATCGGTGGTGGCTTGTCCATCCCCTACCGTGGCGACGAACCTGCGGTGGATACTGAGCATTATTTTGAAATCTGGGACAAGGCCAGAAAAGAAATCGAAACCTTGCTGGGCCACAAAATCAGCATGGAGATAGAACCTGGCCGTTTCCTGGTGGCGCAATCCGGCATTTTGATTTCTGAACTGCGTGCGCAAAAACAGGTGGGCAGCAATTTCTTTGCACTGGTTGATGCGGGCTTTAATGATCTGGTGCGCCCTTCCATGTATGGCAGTTTCCACCGCATTACTTGCCACGCCGCCGATGGCACTGCCCGCATCACGGCCCTGCGCCCAACCGTAGTGGCCGGGCCTTTGTGCGAATCTGGAGATGTGTTCACGCAAGAAGACGGCGGCGTGGTCACGACCCAGGACTTGCCAGTTTGCGAGATTGGGGACCTGTTCGTCTTCCATGATGCCGGTGCTTATGGCGCCAGCGTGTCGTCAAACTACAATTCCCGCCCGCTGATACCTGAGGTATTGGTCGATGGTGAGCAGATCAAACAAATTCGCCGCCGCCAGACTGTACAGGAATTGATTGCGCTGGAAAACGTCTAAGCTCTTATTAACGCAGTTCTTCCAGAAGCCCGACCTTTCGGGCCTTGAGGATGGCTATATTCAGTTTGTCGATGATGCCGTCGTCCTTGTCTGCTCTTACCGCAAAATGAATGGTGTCTATCAGCAGCGGCTTGGGCAAGACCGTCAGGCGTACATCAGCAAAAGGTGAACTGCTACCTTCATTTTCATCCCGCAGGGTCTGCAATTTGTTTTCGAGAAAATGCGGATCTTTATTCACAGAACCAAACAGGCCCGCATCCATGCGCCGGAACAAGAGTTTATAGATACGTGACAAGGGTGCGTAATTATCGACCTCGACCTTGAAGAGATTGTCTTTCATGGCGTCGAAGCGGTCACCATAGCTGAAGCCACGTGGTATGCCTATGGTCTTACCTTTGAGGTCTGCCATGCTATTGAAGCGGAACTGCGCATCGCTCCTGGTGACCAGGAACATGTACTTTGATTGTATGGGCAGGGAAAAGCGGAAGATTTTTTCGCGCTCTTTGGTCTTGCTGACGCCGTATAAAACGCCCTCACCATTTTCTGCAGCCTGCATGGCGCGTGGCCAGGGGCTACGTTGCTGTTGTATCTGCAGATTTTCTTCACGTTCGATGAACTCGAATAACTTCTCTGCCAGCTTCAGTGGGAAGGGCTGACCGCGCTGATCTATAGGATCTGCTGTCAGCATGACGATATCCTTGGCATGCGCCGCTTGGACACTCATTCCAGAGGCCAGAACGAGTAAAGTCAATAGCGATGTCAGCCGCAAAACCGGGGCTAGCTTGCACAAGCGCATTTGACTTCACCAAGACCTTTCATACAAAAACTCTCAAAAGCTGCAGACAAAACTGATCTGGCGCATGGCCTGGAACAGGGATTACTCAGGGAGAGCAAGCCAGGCAAGTAGGAAAACTAATTTATTTCTCACTTACGAAACTTGTCATATAGTAACGTCAATATAGCAATACGGCAAGTTTGACAACAAATTCTTACAATAAATTTCTGTCATGCCGCATGGCAAATTGCTGGCGAGGGTATTGCTTTGAATGATCAGGTTTTGGCTGCTGGAGGATGTTTTTGTATGACGGCCTTGATATGCGCCCATTGTGCAGGTTTGATGCCACCTTTAAATGACTCCAGCACTTTGCCATCACGGCCTATCAGAAAAACTGTTGGCGTCGCAAACACCTTGCCAAAATTATCCTGATAATCAGAGGCATTGCGCCAGAGAGAGGGAAAATCCTGACTCGCCTTGCTCAGCCATTTCGCCTGTTTGGCATACTCATCGATATCGCTCATGGCATCATCTATGCTGACGGCCACCAGTTCAAAGCCAGCCTTTTTATTGGTTTCATAAAACTTGCGAAAAGCGGGCATCTCGGCCTGGCAAGTCGGGCACCATGTGGCCCAGAATGTCACCAGTATGATGTTGCCTTTGCCAGTATCGAGTTTATAGGGTTTGCCATTCAACATGGTGCCAGCCAGCGCGGGCTGGGCAGGAAAAACCTCCTTGTCGGCGGCACGGGCAGATGGTGCGCTGATGGCTGCAAGGGATAGGACAGCTGCGACCAGCAGCCTTGACATACTGAACATGGTAAGACTCCATTTCAATCGCACTATGTGTTATAGCATAGTGCAGATTAAAACCACACGTGTCAGCTTATTCATCTCATAGCACGATTTCAGGAGAAGCCGCTGAACGTGTACCTGGCCGTGGAGGATTATCTGCCGCCCGGTAAGTAAACACCATGGAAAACTTGGTCGCCGCAGTCTGGTTCTTGCCTGCGGCATGGAAGAGATTGCTATGGAATAGCAAGACGTCACCCTGCTGCAAAGGCACGGGCTGTGCTTGCGCCAGCAAAGCCTGGTTTTGCTCCAGGTCGGTACGCAAGAACTGTGCTTCATCCAGTTGTGCCACATCTATATCCATTTTATGGGAGCCGGGTATCACCAGCAGGCAGCCATTTTCTACTGTCTCATTGCGCAAAGCCAGCCACGAGGACACCAGTTCTGCCCGCTGGAAATTCCAGTAACGGCTATCCCGGTGCCAGCCTGTGGCCGTTGAATACTGCGGTTGCTTGCTCATGATGCAATTGTGATGCGACTGCGACAGCAAGGCACCGTCGCCCAGCAATTGTAATAAGGGTGCGGCCAGTGCCTGACCAGTAGCCCATTGCGCCAGACGCGGGTCACGGGCATAGGCTTGCAATAAGCGCCTGGCAGTCAGGCCACCTTCGGCATCGCGTGAAGCGGGCGCGCCAGGATAGCGGGTATCTGCCTCGTATTCTATGGGTTGTACCTGCCCCGCCAGTTGCTGCTCGCAATAGGTAATTACTTCTTCGCAATAGGCCGCGCTGGCCTGTTGCCGCAATACCAGAAAACCTTGGCTGATAAATTCTTCTTGTTGCGCAGTACTTAACATGGTCGTCATCTATAGTAAGAAAATACCTTCATCGCGCATCATTCACGACGCACCAGAATGGTTCATTCCTGATTTTAGGGGAGTTTATCTTCAGGCGATCAGAACAGATCAGATCAAATAATGCGAAATTGTGATTAGCATGTAATTATAAAAATTCAGTAATCGGTGATAATGTAAGCCAAATTCAACGCAAAACCCTCTTACTTAACATGACACATACCATACTGGAAAACATCAACGTCAGTTCTTTCGAGAACATGCCTACCCCAGAAGAACTGCATGCACGCCTGCCCCTGAGCGATCTGGCGGGCGATGTCGTCGAGCAAAGCCGCGAGAGCTTGCGCAATATACTTGAACGCAAGGACAAACGCCTGTTCGTGGTCGTTGGTCCCTGCTCCATCCATGACCCGGTTGCCGGTCTGGATTATGCCCGTCGACTGAAAGCCTTGCAGGAAGAAGTCAAGGATGTGATGTTGCTGGTCATGCGCGTGTATTTTGAAAAACCACGCACGACGACAGGCTGGAAGGGTTATATCAATGACCCGTATATGGATGATTCTTTCCGCGTTGATGAAGGCATGGAAAAAGCCCGCCGTTTCTTGCTCGACGTCTGTGAGCTCGGTCTCCCGACCGGTACCGAAGCGCTGGACCCGATTTCGCCACAATACCTGGGTGACCTGATTGCCTGGACTGCAATCGGTGCTCGCACCACGGAATCACAGACTCACCGTGAAATGTCGTCCGGCTTATCTACGCCTGTGGGCTTCAAGAATGGTACGGATGGCGATATCAGCATCGCCATCAATGCGATCCTGTCTGCATCACACCCACATTCATTTCTGGGTTTGAATGGCCAGGGCCGTGTCTCCATCGTACGCACCAGCGGCAATCAATATGGCCACGTAGTCTTGCGTGGTGGCGGTGACCGCCCTAACTACGATACCGTGTCTGTCGCCATGGCCCAGCAAGCGCTGGTCAAGGCCAAGCTGCCACCCAATATCGTGGTCGATTGCTCACACGCCAACAGCTATAAAAAACCGGAACTGCAACCTCTAGTCATGGCAGATGTGATTAACCAGATTGCCAATGGCAACAAGGATATTGTTGGCGTCATGATTGAATCCAACATCGTTGCAGGTAACCAGCCCATCCCTGAAGATTTGTCTCAACTCAAATACGGTTGCTCAGTCACCGATGCCTGCGTGGATTGGGAAACGACAGAGAAGATGTTGCGGGATGCGGCAACACGATTGCGCGGATAAATGAAATTGGGTGCATCAAATGCACCCAATTTTGTGATGTGAACTTTAACAGCAATTCATTTTGGCTTAAAACAGGTTATTGCAATGTCAAAGCCAATCCTGATTGCCGCATTGGTCAGTACCTGCGCTTCCGGACTGTTCAGATATTTTTTACCGGCCGGGGTTTCATAAAACAGCTTGATTTCATTTTTCTCGGCATCACTGAAGTTGGCGATAGGCTTTTCTTGCGTTGGGTGATTTTGGTTATAAGCCTGGGTCTCAATGGCAGTGATGTATTTGATACCCAAAGGCGTTTCGTAAAAATCAGCAATAGAACGTAGTTCATTGCCAGTGAAGTTGGCAACATACAAACCGTGCATTTGCGGTCCGAATTTTTTCTTCCAGATTTTGTCTATGCAAGGAAATGTTTCTGGCTGGCCCGTTGCCTTAATCATCCTGACGGTACCACTGGCATTGATGGCACGCGTTGCTTCGGCACTGACATTATCGGCTGCACTGGCCATGTCAACGGTACCGTTAAACAGAATCAAGGTAATGATTAGCTGGCTGAATTTAGACACGCGTACACCTTTACTATTCAATTTGAATAAGCCTGCAATTGTACTTGCAGGTCATCACAACTGCCTCAGTTGTCGCATGCAATTAGCATAGGAAAGCTGTATTTCTGTCTGATTTTTGTGCTGGCCTGCCTGCACTATTTTCTTTCCGCCCACATACACATCGCGCACCAGATTATCATTGCCTGCAAATACCCAGGTATTGAGTACATCTGCGCTAGCTATACCGGCAAGATTGGGATGCTGATCATCAAGTACCACGATGTCGGCACGGTAACCGACACTTAGTTGTCCCAACTTGCGACCACTGGCTTGCGCACCGCCCTGTAAGGCTGCCTGATATAAAAAATCACCTACCTTGCGCTGCGCCGGAGTGCTGGCGATATTGCGGCCTTGCAGGCGCAGGCGCTGGCCATATTCCAGCCAGCGCAATTCTTCTACCGGGCTTTGTGATACATGGCTGTCACTGCCTACACCAAAGCGGCCATTGGCTGCGATGTAATCTGGCAAATCAAAAAAACCATCACCGAGATTGCCTTCAGTGGTCGTGCAGATGCCAGCGACTGCGCCGCTGGCGGCGATGCCTTGCACCTCTGCCTTGTTGAGATGCGTGGCATGCACCAGGCACCAGCGTTGATTCACCAAACCACTATTGAGCAAGAGTTCTACCGGGCGTTTACCTGAGTAAGCGATACAGGCATCGACTTCTTTTTGTTGTTCTGCGATATGGATATGGATAGGGCGTGCAGCAGGCAGTGCCGCTACCAGTTCACGTATCTGGCTGATACTGGCAGCGCGCAGGGAATGCGGAGCAACACCAACTTCGACCTGGGCATTGCGCTTGCCTTCCAGCGCTTCTATCAATTGCACGATCTCTGCTACTTTGGTAGAAAAACGGCGCTGGTCATGGCGTAAAGCCTGTTCGCCAAAATCGGCATAGCTGTACAGCACGGGCAGCATGCTGATGCCCATGCCGGTTTGTTCTGCAGCCGCAATCACACGTTCTGCCATCTCGGCGGGTCGCGCATAAAAACTGCCATCCTGGTCACGGTGCAGGTAATGAAATTCACAGACCGCGGTATAGCCGTGGCGCAGGCATTCGGCATACAGTTGCGCAGCGATGGCCTGGATTTGTTCAGGTGTGATATGCAGGGCATAGCGATACATGAGATCACGCCAGGTCCAGAAACTGTCCTTACCCTCCCCTGCCATTTCTGTCATGCCTGCCATGGCGCGCTGGAAGGCATGTGAATGCAAATTGGTCATACCAGGCAAGACAAATTGCGCCTGGTTTTCATGTGGTTGTAAAGCTGCATCCTGTTCGACCAGATTCAGGTCGCCGGTCTCATTCCAGTGAAGGCGTACGTTGCTGGCCCAGCCTTGTGGCAGCAAGGCATAGTGGGCAAACAGGCTACTCATGCGGCACTCCCTTGTGTCTTGTTCCAGTCCAGGCAGGCTTGCAATAATTGCTTGAGCAAAGGCTGTACTTGTGCCGCCAAATCGGGCCGATATTCATAGGGCGCGGCTTCGTTCATGTAAACGCACTGGCTCATTTCCAGTTGTATCGCATGGATATTGCGGGATGGCTGACCATAATTGCGGGTGATATACCCCCCTTTAAAACGGCCATTGAATATATGGGTATAGGCGGATGCATGGACAGAATTCTGCAGGGCATTGGCGACGGCAGTTTGCATGCCCACATCGCAGGATTTTTGATCGGCAGTACCAAAGTTCAGGTCTGGCAATTTGCCTTCAAAAAAGCGTGGCACCTCAGATGCAATGGAATGTGCATCCCACAGGACGACGCTTCCATGCAGGCTCAGCAAACGATCCAGCTCTTGCTGTAATTGCTGATGATAGGGTTGCCAGTAAGTGGCGATGCGGCGCTGCACTTCGGCTTCTTCCGGTAAATTCCCGCGTGCATACAAAGGCTGTTTGGCGAAAGTGTCGACGGGGCACAGGCCGGTCGTATCTTGCCCCGGATACAGATTGGCATTGTCGCAGGAGCGGTTCAGGTCTATCACATAGCGCGAATATTCAGCCGCGATGGTAGAGGCACCCAGCTCTGCCGCCATATTGTAGAGGCTAGGCAAATGCCAGTCAGTATCGGCTTTTTCCAGCGCCACTGGCAGCATCTGGGCTGCTACATCGTCCGGTATGTTGGTGCCAGCATGTGGCATGGAAATCAGTATTGGCAGGCTGCCTTGTTGGAAGTGATACCCAGTCATGAGGTCTCCGTCTTTATGGATGTTGTAGTTTGCGGCTCAGCCTGTCGGCTGCTGCCAGGGTCATGTTGATGAATTCTTGCTTGCGCTCTTGTATGCGCTGCGTCGGTGCCATCAGGGACAAAGTGGCTTCGAGTTTGCCACGACCAGAAAATACCGGTGCGCTGACACCCCAGATGCCAAGGTCAACTTCGTTTTCACTGGTGGCATATCTTTGCTCACGTATGCGGCTTAACTGGGTTTGCAAGTCTTGCAGGGACTGACTTGATAGTGGCGCATTTTCCAGGAAATTTTGTGCCAGCAAATCATCTTGCAAGGCAAGCGGCAGATATGCCAGCAAGGCCTTGGCAGAAGCACCACGCACGCTGGAACTGGCACGTCCTTTGGCAAAGGAGCAGCGCAGTGCTTGCTGGCTTTCCTGCATGTCCAGGCACACCACTTGCCCGTTCACATAAGCCAGCAAGCCCACGCTTTCACCAGATTTTTGCACCAGCTCAGCCAGTTCATCACGCGCGGCATTCATCAGCCAGGAATGCTGGTCAAAGCCGCGTGCCAGTTGCACTGCCAGCGGGCCAGGTTCGTATAAGCCGGTCTGCGCATGCTCTTGCACCAGGCCCCATTTTTTTAGCGGTCCGAGTTGGCGGTACAGGGTACTGAGTGGCAAGCCGGTTTGCTCTACCAGTTCACGGGCAGACAGTGCTTCGCCATGGCGGGCGATGCAAGTCAGGACTTGCAGAACGCGCTCGTTTTGGGGAATGAGATCCTTGCTGGCTGCGGACATGGGAACATGGATTGAAATAGCAGTACGTGACTCATTCTAGCAAGCAAATGAGAAACATCAAGAAAGCATTCCCATATTATGGGAATTGCATCAGGTATTTGAAATGAAAAGAGATATGAAGAACAGAGAATCAGTCGTGACCGCTGAAATAATCTCTATTTGACCTTGAGAAGTTCATGAAATCCCCTTCGCTTGCTTCCTCCCGATTCACATATTGTCCACTGGGAGGCCCCAAGCTGGGCTGCACAAACAAATAGCAAGTTACAACCCCGATGACTGGTAATAGCCAGATCAGGCCATATTGACAATACTTTTGCACAGGATCAAAAAATTCACTCCTGGCGACCAGGTAAGTCACATAAAGATTCATTGCCAGACAGAGGATGGCAATGCAAACGGCCAAGATGACAAAACTATTCATATGCACAAGAGTAACAGAGCAGGCAAAAATTAACTTCTGCTATACGGAGTCAACTGACAATTGCGATTCTCTTGTGCAGGGAAACCAGCCTTGATGGCGTCGTACTTGCTCTTTTCTTCTACACTCAGGGTCCTGAGCTGGAAAGCAAACTTGTTGGTGCTGACTGTACGCGGACCTATGCGGGCTGAGCGCACGCCCTTGTTGCTGAGATTATTCAAATGCAGTTTTGCGGCTTCTTCGGTTTTGAAGACGCCCAGTGAAATACCCCAGCGCAGATTGCTTTGATCCTGGACGATGTAAAAATCGTTGAGGCCGAGGCGGCGTAATTCACCCGCTTTTTTATCTGCACCTTCCTTACTACCCTGGGATGGAATGAAAACCATGTGGGTGGCGACATCAACAATATTGATGCGCGACTGGCGGTCACCCAGGGCCAAGGTCTTCAATTTTTCTTCTATGCGGGGTATCTCGGTTTGCTGGAAGTTACCGACTTCCAGGCAGGCGATGACTTCGGCTTTCTTTTCTGATACCGGCTCTGTGGGCGTGAGTGCCTCGGCAGCCGTCATCAATTTGAGCTGATCAACATGATGCTGCTTCTTCAGGCGTTCTGGTTCATGGGTATCGAGTGACCAATGTCCTAAATAGCCAAAATTAAATGCCAGCAGGAAGGCATTCAAGATAAGCAGGCTCCAGAAAAAGAATCTCAGCATGGTAGTGTCAGTGTTATCGGTCCGGGCTTGATTGTGCCACGACAAACAGCCCCGTCAAGACCAGATTGTCGACATGTTGGTAAGGAATGCCCAAATGGCTCAGTAAATACGGTGCAGCACCACCCGAAATCACGCATTTGATGCTCTGCGACTCTTGTTTTTCCAGCGCATCGACAGCACGCAAGATGGCACCGACCTGGGCGCTGATGCAGCCACTGATGATGGCATGATCGGTATTATCGGCAAAGACTTTGGCGATATCGGTTGATTCTGCCACCTGAGGCAATTGTGCGGTATTGCGTGCCAGCGATTCTGCCATGAGCTTGAGACCTGGCAAGATCATACCGCCCTTGAACAAGCCTTCTGCGGTAACGGCATCGACTGTCGTGGCAGTTCCACAAGTGGCGACGATCAGGCTCTGTTGCGGGAACAGATAATGCGCACCTATCATGGATGCCTGGCGGTCACAGCCCAGTTGCGCCGGGTTGCGGTAGCCATTGTGCAGGCCAGCGATATTTTCCTGCGAGGCAAACCACTCAATTGCTACACCTGGCTGGATTTCTTCCAGCAGCGCCGTCAATTTATCTTTGATACCGGCACCGGCGACATTGGAAATCAGGACACGGTTAAACTCTATGCCATGCCAGCTGGTTTTCAAGCTATCCAGCTCAGCATGGCTGACAGAGGCGATCTGTTGCCATACTGGTGCAACGCCTGCTGTTACCGTTTCCGGAGCAGCTATCGCCCACTTGACGCGAGTATTACCTGCATCGATGAATAACTGCGTCATGCCTGTCTTGTCCTTTTTCATGCTGCTGGTCGCAAGGAAACATCGCCTGCCAATACATTCACCTGGCCCTGTTCAGTCTGTAAAACCAGACAGCCCAGCAAGTCCACACCCAGTGCTATGCCTGCATGCAAGACTTGACCATGATCGAGGATATGTACACTTTGATTGGCGTACGCATGCAAGGCATTCCAGCGTGGCAGGAAGGCGCTGAAACCATGTCCGGCAAATTGCTGCAAGGCGCTTGCCAGGGCATTCAATAATTGCGCCAGCAAGAGGTTTCTATCCATTTGTGCCAACCAGGGTGCGTCGGCCAGGGCACGGCCAACCTTCGCTTCCAGCTCGTCCGATACTTGCAGATTCAGGCCTATGCCTGCCACTATCCAGGTGCCACCTTCACTGGCAGCGGCAGACTCCAGCAAGATACCAGCCAGTTTTTTACCATCGCGCAAGATGTCATTGGGCCATTTGAGCTGTACGTTCTGGTTCAGGGTATTGAGGCACTCGGCCAGTGCAACCCCTATGGCCAGCGGCAGGCCCAGCAGGTTTTGCGGTGCTTGCGGTAAATGCCAGGCCAGGGAAAAAGTCAGCATGCCGCCAGGCACGGTCAGCCATGGGCGGCCAGCGCGGCCACGCCCTGCGGTCTGGTGTACCGCTACCCGCAACACCGGGCGCTGCAATAGCGGCAGGCGCGCCATCAGGTCGGCATTGGTGGAGCCGGTTTCTTGCACGACTTCGATATCAACTTCGCGTGCGGCTGCATCGCAGAGTTTTTCTATGTCGACGGCATTCAGTAAGGTGTTTTTATTCAATTGCCTGGTCACTCAATATGATTCAAACCGTATGACTTATTTAAGATGCGCCTATTTGCATCTATGTCCATACGCGTCAGTATGCGGGTATTTTACAGCGGCCCGGCATTCCAGCGGGCCTAAAAAAAAACGGCACCCTGTTAGGGGTGCCGTTTCTTCATGACTTAATGAACTGAATGGGCTGACTAATTACGCTTCGCCATCTACTACATCAGTTGCTGCCACTTCTGGGATCGGAGCAAATGCTGCTTTTTCCGCTTCCAGCAAGGCTACACGTTCATCTGCTTCCCAAGTTTCTTTCAACTTGCGGGCGCGGTGGAATGCCAGACCTGTACCAGCAGGTATCAGACGACCAACGATGACGTTTTCTTTCAAGCCACGCAGACCATCTTTTTTGCCCATGATCGCAGCTTCGGTCAGAACACGTGTGGTTTCCTGGAAGGACGCCGCGGAGATGAAGGAATCTGTAGACAGGGATGCCTTGGTAATACCCAGCAAGATATTTTCATATGTTGCAGGGATACCGTTAGCTGCTGTCACGCGATCATTTTCATCCAGCAATTCAGAACGTTCTACCTGTTCACCAACGATGTAGTTGGCATCGCCTGGATTCACCACGACAACGCGACGCAACATCTGACGCACAATAACTTCAATGTGCTTGTCATTGATCTTAACGCCTTGCAAACGGTACACGTCCTGAACTTCATCAACAATGTAACGTGCCAGCGCTTCGATACCCAACAAACGCAGGATGTCTTGTGGATCGGCTGGGCCGTCAACAATCATCTCACCCTTGTTCACGACCTGGCCGTCATGCACCAGAACTTGTTTGTCTTTGGTGATCAGGAACTCGTGCTTCTCGCCGTCCATGTCCGTGATTTCCAGACGTTGCTTACCTTTGGTTTCTTTACCAAACGCAACCGTACCTGTTACCTCTGCCAGCATACCGGCATCTTTTGGTGAACGGGCTTCGAACAACTCGGCAACGCGTGGCAGACCACCGGTAATATCACGGGTTTTTTGTGATTCTGTCGGGATACGCGCCAGAACTTCACCCACGTGTACTTGCTGGCCGTCTTTCACGGTAATCAGCGCGCCGACCTGGAAGCCGATCGTTACTGCGTGTTCTGTACCAGCGATCTTGACCTCTTCGCCTTGTTCGTTCAACAGCTTGACTTGTGGACGCAGTGTTTTACCAGCTGCACTACCACGGCGTTTCGCATCGATCGCCACCAGCGTGGACAGACCTGTTACATCATCAACCTGTTTGGCAACAGTCACGCCTTCTTCGACGTTTTCGAATTTCACCGTACCGGTGTATTCGGTAATGATAGGACGGGTCAATGGATCCCACGTCGCCAAGGCTGTACCAGCCTTGATGATCAGACCGTCTTTGACGATCAGGGTTGCACCGTAAGGTACTTTATGACGTTCACGTTCACGACCGTGGTCATCAGTGATCAGCACTTCGCCAGAACGGGAAATAACGATCTGATCGCCTTTGCCGTTAGTGACATAACGCATCGTCGCTGTGAAACGGATAGTACCGTTGGACTTGGCTTCAACAGAAGATGCAATCGCTGCACGGGATGCCGCACCACCGATATGGAAAGTACGCATCGTCAACTGTGTACCTGGTTCACCGATGGACTGCGCAGCGATAACACCGACTGCCTCACCAGAGTTAACCAGGGAACCACGACCCAGATCACGGCCATAACACATTGCGCACAGGCCATAGCGTGTGTCGCATGTCAGTGGCGTACGCACTTTGACTTCATCGATGCCCAGGGCTTCGATGCGTTCTACCATTGTTTCGTCCAGCAGGGAACCAGCTTCGTACAGTGTTTCCTGTGTTTCCGGATTGACGATGTCATTGGCGCAAACACGGCCCAGTATCAGGTCACGCAAAGGCACGTTAACTTCACCACCTTCAACGATAGCCTTCATGGAAGAACCATTGGATGTGCCGCAGTCGTCTTCAACCACCACCAGATCTTGTGTCACGTCAACCAGACGACGTGTCAGGTAACCGGAGTTAGCTGTTTTCAACGCCGTATCGGCCAGACCTTTACGCGCACCGTGAGTGGAAATAAAGTACTGCAAAACGTTCAGACCTTCGCGGAAGTTCGCGGTGATCGGCGTTTCGATAATCGAGCCATCGGGTTTCGCCATCAGACCACGCATACCTGCCAACTGACGAATCTGGGCTGCAGAACCACGCGCACCGGAGTCGGCCATCATGTAAATGGCGTTGAAAGATTCTTGTGTACCGACAGTACCGTCGCGGCGTGTGACTGGTTCAACTTTCAGTTGTTCCATCATGGCCTTGCCGACTTCATCACCGGTTTTGCCCCAGATATCGACCACTTTATTGTAGCGTTCGCCCGCAGTCACCAGACCGGACGCATATTGCTGTTCGATCTGTTTGACTTCGTGTTCTGCTGCTGCCAGCAAAGTCACTTTTTGTGGTGGAACCAGCATGTCATCGATACAGATGGAGATACCGGCGCGTGTCGCCAGGCGGAAACCCATTTGCATCAATTGATCAGCAAACACCACCGTTGCACGCAGACCGCACTTGCGGAATGAGGTATCGATGAGTTTGGAAATTTCTTTTTTCTTCAACGCACGGTTCAGTACGGTGAATGGCAAGCCCTTAGGCAGAATCTCGGACAAGATCGCGCGGCCAACAGTCGTTTCATAACGCTTGATGGTTTTGACGAATTCGCCAGTTTCAGCATCTTTTGGGAATTCAGTAATACGCACTGTGATACGTGTGCTCAGTTCGACTTCCTTGTTGTCCCAGGCGCGGATCGCTTCTGAAACGTTAGGGAACATCATGCCTTCGCCCTTGCCGTTGATTTTTTCACGGGAAGCGTAGTACAGACCCAACACGATATCCTGGGAAGGAACGATAGACGGTTCGCCATTGGATGGGAACAGAATATTGTTGGATGCCAGCATCAAAGTGCGTGCTTCCATCTGTGCTTCGATAGACAGAGGAACGTGAACCGCCATTTGATCACCGTCAAAGTCGGCATTGAAAGCTGCGCAGACGAGTGGGTGCAACTGGATCGCTTTACCTTCAATCAGGACTGGCTCAAAAGCCTGGATACCCAGACGATGCAGCGTAGGCGCGCGGTTCAACATGATAGGATGTTCGCGGATGACTTCTTCCAGGATATCCCATACGACTGGTTCTTGTATCTCTACCAGTTTTTTCGCTGCCTTGATGGTTGTTGCCAGACCCATCAATTCCAGTTTATTGAAAATGAAAGGCTTAAACAGTTCCAGCGCCATCAGTTTTGGCAAACCACACTGATGCAATTTCAGTTGTGGACCAACCACGATAACGGAACGGCCAGAGTAATCGACGCGTTTACCCAACAAGTTTTGACGGAAACGACCGCCCTTACCCTTGATCATTTCTGCCAGGGATTTCAGAGGACGCTTGTTGGCGCCTGTCATTGCCTTACCGCGACGGCCGTTATCCAGCAGGGAATCGACGGCTTCCTGCAACATACGCTTTTCATTGCGTGTGATGATTTCAGGAGCGCGCAATTCCATCAGACGCTTCAGACGGTTGTTACGGTTGATGACGCGGCGATACAGATCGTTCAGATCGGAAGTCGCGAAACGGCCACCATCCAGCGGGACCAATGGACGCAATTCTGGCGGCAGGACCGGCAGAACTTCCATGATCATCCAGTCTGGCTTGATGCCTGAGCGCTGGAATGCTTCCAGTACTTTCAGACGTTTTGCGTATTTCTTGATCTTGGCTTCAGATTTGGATTCTTTCAACTCTGTGCGCAGTGTTTCTGCATCACGGTCGATGTCGATGGAACGCAGCAATTCACGGATACCTTCAGCACCCATGAATGCAGTAAATTCGTCGCCGAATTCTTCGTACTTGGCAGCGTAATCATCTTCAGACATGATCTGGCATTTTTTCAGCGGAGTCATACCTGGATCGGTGACGACATATGCTTCAAAATACAGAACGCGTTCGATATCGCGCAAGGTCATGTCCAGTACCATACCCAGACGGGATGGCAGGGATTTCAGGAACCAGATATGCGCGGTTGGGGAAGCCAGCTCGATATGGCCCATGCGTTCACGACGCACTTTGGCCAGCGTCACTTCAACGCCACATTTTTCGCAGATAACGCCGCGGTGTTTCAGACGTTTGTACTTGCCGCACAGGCATTCGTAATCCTTGATAGGACCAAAAATCTTGGCGCAGAACAAACCGTCGCGCTCAGGCTTGAAAGTACGATAGTTGATGGTTTCCGGCTTTTTAACTTCGCCGTAGGACCAGGAACGAATTTTTTCTGGGGACGCCAGACCAATCTTGATCGCGTCGAATTGTTCGTTGGGTTGGACTTGCTTGAATAGATCGAGCAGAGCTTTCATGTGTATCACTCCAGTTAAGCGCGCAAACGCTTGGTGGCTGAATGGTGCTGCAACAGAAGCTTCGCCGCTTTACCCTGTTCGCATGAGCGGGAGAGCCAGGTCTTTTCGACACAGGTTCCGCTGATACCGGGAACGACATTACTTCCAAACTGCTTGCCAGGTTTAACGGCCATCGCCCGAATGCTATCCGGGCGATGACTTACTGCAATTACAAAACTAAACTTCTTAGAACCTATTTCCGATCTTACTGCGCAAGCGTGATCGGGGCTCATGCGCTGCTCAAAATGCTCATGTACTTAAGTACATTCCGCTTTTTGCGCTGCTCTTCACCCCGCTGACGCTCGCTCGCTACAGATCTCAAACAGGTTCTTAGCTACGTTCGAGATCGATATCGATACCCAGAGAGCGGATTTCTTTGACCAGAACGTTGAAGGACTCAGGCATGCCAGCGTCGATCACATGGTCACCCTTGACCAGGTTTTCGTACACTTTGGTACGGCCATTCACGTCATCCGACTTGACTGTCAACATCTCTTGCAAGACATAAGATGCGCCGTAAGCTTCCAGTGCCCAGACTTCCATCTCACCGAAACGCTGGCCACCGAACTGTGCTTTACCGCCCAGTGGTTGCTGCGTGACCAGAGAGTAAGGACCAGTCGAACGTGCATGCATCTTGTCATCAACCAGATGATGCAATTTCAGAACGTGCATGTAACCCAGTGTGACTTTACGCTCAAACGCTTCACCGGTACGGCCATCAAACAGGGTGACCTGGTTTTTCGATGGTGTCATACCCAGTTGGGCTGCGATATGGTCAGGGAAGGCCAGATCCAGCATGCGGCGGATTTCGCTTTCATGCGCACCGTCAAACACTGGTGTTGCAAATGGCACGCCGTGCTTCAGGTTGTTCGTCAATTCCAGTATCTCTGCATCGGAGAAGCCGTCGATGTCTTCCTTCTTGCCAGATTCGTTATAAATCTTCTTCAGGAAATCACGCAGTTCTTCTACCTTGGCTTTGGCTTTCAGCATTTCGCCGATACGCAAGCCCAGGCCTTTTGCTGCCCAGCCCAGATGCACTTCCAGAACCTGACCAACGTTCATACGTGATGGAACACCCAATGGGTTCAACACGATGTCTGCCGGTGTACCGTCAGCCATGTAAGGCATGTCTTCGATAGGCACGATACGGGAAACCACACCCTTGTTACCGTGACGACCCGCCATTTTGTCACCAGGTTGCAGGCGACGTTTAACAGCCAGGTAAACCTTGACCATTTTTTGTACGCCTGGCGGCAATTCATCGCCTTGCGTCAGCTTGGTACGCTTTTCTTCAAAAGCCAGATCGAACTGATGACGCTTTTCAGCGATGGAATCTTTCATCGCGACCAATGAATTGGCTGCTTCATCAGATGCCAGGCGAATATCGAACCAGTGGTATTTATCCACGCTGGCCAGGTATTCCTTGGTGATCTTGGTGCCTTTAGCCAGTTTGGCAGGGCCGCCGTCAGCGATCTTGCCATCCAGCATACGTTCCAGACGCTCAAATGCATCGCCTTCAACAATACGCAACTGATCGTTCAGATCGAGGCGATAACGCTTCAATTCATCATCGATAATCTGTTGTGCACGTTTGTCGCGTTGTATGCCTTCGCGGGTGAACACTTGTACGTCGATAACTGTACCTACCATGCCGGATGGCACGCGCAGGGAGGTATCTTTAACGTCAGAAGCTTTTTCACCGAAGATGGCGCGCAGCAGTTTTTCTTCTGGTGTCAGTTGCGTTTCACCTTTTGGTGTCACTTTACCGACCAGGGTATCACCAGCGGTTACTTCTGCACCAATGTAGACGATACCGGATTCATCCAGACGTGCCAGTTGGTTTTCCGCCAGATTGGAGATATCGCGGGTAATTTCTTCCGCACCCAACTTGGTGTCACGGGCAACAACCGACATCTCTTCGATATGAATCGAGGTATAGCGGTCATCAGCCACAACTTTTTCAGAGATCAGGATCGAATCTTCGAAGTTATAACCATTCCATGGCATGAACGCGACCAGCATGTTCTGACCCAGGGCCAATTCGCCCAGATCTGTGGATGCGCCGTCAGCCAATACGTCACCTTTTGCAACCAGATCGCCAACCTTGACGATAGGACGCTGGTTGATATTGGTGTTCTGGTTGGAACGTGTGTACTTGATGAGGTTGTAGATATCCACACCGACTTCACCAGCCTGTGCTTCAGCATCATTCACACGAATAACGATACGGCCCGCATCGATGTAATCAACTTTACCGCCACGCAGTGCCTGTACTGTTGTACCGGAGTCAACTGCCACAGTACGTTCGATACCTGTACCAACGAATGCTTTTTCTGGACGCAAGCAAGGAACGGCTTGACGTTGCATGTTGGCACCCATCAACGCACGGTTCGCATCATCGTGCTCAAGGAACGGGATCAAGGATGCCGCAACAGAAACCACCTGACCGGTCGCCACGTCCATGTACTGGATACGTTCTGGGGATACCAGGATCGTTTCGCCAGCTTCACGGGCAGAGACCAGTTCATCGATGAGTTTGCCTTCGCCGTCGATCGTCGCATTCGCCTGGGCGATGATGTAACGACCTTCTTCGATAGCAGACAGATAATCGATTTGAGGTGTGATTTTACTGTCAACCACTTTACGGTAAGGAGTTTCCAGGAAACCGTATTCGTTCAGACGTGCATACAGAGCCAGCGAGTTGATCAAACCAATGTTTGGTCCCTCCGGTGTCTCAATCGGGCAGACGCGGCCATAGTGGGTTGGATGAACGTCGCGGACTTCAAAGCCGGCGCGCTCACGAGTCAAACCACCAGGTCCCAAGGCGGAAATACGACGCTTATGCGTGATTTCTGACAATGGGTTGGTCTGATCCATAAACTGGGACAATTGTGAAGAACCGAAGAACTCACGTATCGCAGCAGAGATAGGCTTGGAGTTGATCAGGTCATGCGGCATCAGGTTGTCGGCTTCAGCCTGGCCCAGACGCTCTTTGACAGCACGTTCAACACGTACCAGACCAGCACGGAACTGGTTTTCAGCCAATTCACCAACGCAACGTACGCGACGGTTACCCAAGTGATCGATATCATCGACTTCGCCGCGGCCATTGCGCAGCTCAACCAGGATCTTGATCACAGCCAATACGTCTTCGTTCGACAAAGTCATGGCGCCTGTCAGTTCATCACGGCCAATACGGCGGTTGAACTTCATGCGGCCGACTGCGGACAGATCGTAACGGTCTTCGCTATAGAACAGGCCATTGAACAGGGCTTCAACAGAATCTTCTGTTGGCGGTTCGCCAGGACGCATCATGCGATAGATGGCAACGCGGGCAGCCATCTGGTCAGCTGTATCATCAGCACGCAGAGTCTGGGAAATGTAAGCACCCTGATCCAGGTCATTGGTGTACAAAGTCTGGATATCAGTGACTTTTGCATCGCGCAAACGACCCAGCAATTCTTCTGTCAGTTCATCATTGGCATTAGCGATAACTTCGCCAGTGTCTGCATCAACGATGTTCTTGGCCAGGACGCGACCCAGCAAGTAGTCTTCAGGCACGGAGATGTGCTTGATACCACCGGCTTCGATTTCACGTACGTGCTTGGCATTGATACGCTTGTCTTTGGCAACGATAACTTTGCCGTCTTTGTCGCTGATGTCAAAACGGGAAACTTCACCACGCAGACGCTCTGCAACGAATTCCATTTCTGCGCCATCGCTGTGCAGGTTGAAATTATCGAAAACAAAGAAGTTCGCCAGAATCTGTTCATTGCTCATGCCTATGGCGCGCAGCAAGATAGTGACTGGCATCTTGCGACGACGGTCAATACGGAAGAACAGGATATCTTTAGGATCGAATTCAAAGTCGAGCCAGGAACCACGGTAAGGAATGATCCTTGCCGAGAACAGCAATTTGCCAGAGGAATGTGTCTTGCCAGTCATGTTCAAAGAACACGCCAGGGGAACGGTGCAACTGGGACACGATAACGCGCTCAGTACCGTTGATGACAAAAGAACCAGTGGTTGTCATCAAAGGCAATTCGCCCATGTAGACTTCCTGTTCTTTCATTTCTTTGACAACCGGCTTGGTTGGCGATTCCTTGTCCAGAATGACCAGGCGAACTTTTGCACGCAAAGGCGATGCATAAGTCAGTCCACGCAGTTGACATTCCTTGACGTCAAATGCAGGATCGCCTAAAACGTAGGACAAGAACTCCAGACGTGCGAAACCATTGTGCGAAACAATAGGGAAAATCGAGGTGAAGGCTGACTGCAAGCCCTCGTTTTTGCGAGTTGACGGTGTTCTGTCTTCTTGCAAAAAGCTCTGGTAAGACTCAATTTGAGTCGCCAGTAAGAACGGAACGTTGTGGACGTTGGCGCGCTTCGCAAAAGATTTACGAATACGCTTCTTCTCAGTAAATGAGTAGTGCATGGACACTCCGTGAGTGGCAAGGAAGGATAGAGAATTCAGGATTTTTGTCACAAAAACAAAACATAGCAACTCTGTGACAAAAAAACCTCAAGTCTCAACCCTCGGTCTTAATAAACAGCTAAACAACCCTGAACGACAAAGAAGCCAAAGAGGAACCCTCTCTTCCAAGAGGATTCCTGTCTTTGACTAGGGCAAATCCGAAGACTTGCCATGATACCTGAATTACTTGATGTCGGCTTTCGCGCCAGCATCTTCCAGTTTTTTCTTAGCTGCGTCAGCATCAGCTTTGGAAACTGCTTCTTTAACTGCTTTTGGTGCGCCATCAACTACGTCTTTAGCTTCTTTCAAGCCCAGACCAGTGATTTCACGAACTGCTTTAATGACGCCAACTTTGTTTGCGCCAACTTCAGTCAGAATTACGTTGAATTCTGTTTGTTCTTCAACTGCTGCTGCTGGACCGGCTGCTGCTGGGCCTGCTACTGCTGCTGCGGAAACACCAAATTTTTCTTCGAAAGCTTTTACCAGGTCGTTCAGGTCCATTACGGACATCGCGCCTACGGCTTCCAGGATATCGTCTTTGCTAATTGCCATTTGAAACTCCAATTAATTAATTACATTGATACGGTATTTGACGGAAAGAAACTTATTCTGCGACAGCTTCAGCAGCTTCTTCAGCTACTGGTGCTGCAGGAGAACCTGCTTCTTTCTGCGCTGCGACAGCTGCCAGAGCACGGGCGAAAGCAGATACAGGAGCCTGCATCATGCCAACCACTTGTGCCAACAGTACTTCACGGCTAGGAATGCTTGCCAATGCGACAACGCCAGCTTTATCCAGCGATTTGCCTGCATAGTTACCAGCTTTAACAACCAGTTTGTCATTGCTTTTTGCAAAGTCTTGAATGACTTTAGCAGCAGCAACAGCATCTTCCGAGATTGCATAAATCAACGGACCAGTCATTTCAGAAGCGAGACTTACAAATGCAGTTCCCTCAACAGCGCGACGTGCCAATGTGTTTTTCAACACACGCATGTATACGCCTTGAGCACGTGCGCTAGCACGCAATTGCGTCAAATGACCGACCTGGATGCCACGATATTCGGCCACGACGATAGTCTGTGCAGTTGCTACTTTTGCAGAGACTTCAGCGACGACGGCTTTTTTGTCATTCAGATTGAGACTCACGGTCAACCTCCATTAATGATATTCAGTCCATACACCGGAATGATGTACTTCCCTCATATCGTTTCGAACACGGCGTCCGAAGTTAGGAGTTTCACTGGGGGACCAGTAATCACTACAAAACTTGTTCGGGTACACCATCTGCGTTGGGGCCTGTTGATTACTCTCCAGATATTAACCTCGTGCTTGGAAAACTACTCTTTCACACTCGGCCCAACGGTCTTTGACACTCTGGATGCTTGTTCAAAACATCCAGCCCAAAGATGCGCCCCGCATCATTGATGCAGGGACTTAATTCTTAGCCTGCCAGATTAGCGTGATCTACACGTACACCTGCACCCATAGTGGATGAGATGGATACTTTGCGCAAATACACACCTTTGCTGGATGCTGGTTTAGCTTTGTTCAAAGCTTCGATCAGCGCAACCAGATTGGACTTCAGGTCACCATCAGCAAACGACTTACGGCCGATTGTTGTGTGGATGATACCTGCTTTGTCTGTACGATATTGAACTTGACCAGCTTTTGCATTTTTAACCGCAGTAGCTACGTCAGGAGTCACTGTACCGACTTTAGGATTAGGCATCAAACCGCGTGGACCCAAGATCTGACCCAGAGTACCAACGATACGCATAGTGTCTGGAGAAGCGATAACTACGTCAAACGGCATGTCGCCAGCTTTAACGCGTTCAGCCAAATCTTCCATACCAACGATATCAGCACCAGCAGCTTTGGCTTCTTCCGCTTTTGCACCTTGTGCAAATACGGCTACGCGTACTGTCTTGCCTGTACCAGCTGGCAATACCACTGCGCCACGAACAACCTGGTCAGATTTCTTAGGATCAACGCCCAGTTGTACGGATACGTCGATGGATTCATTGAATTTTGCTGTTGCGCATTCTTTGATCAAAGCGATAGCATTGTCAAATGGATACACTTTCAGACGGTCAACTTTCGTTGCCAGCAATTTTGCTTTTTTAGATAACTTAGCCATTACAGACCCTCTACCGTGATGCCCATGGAACGAGCAGAACCAGCAATAGTACGCACTGCTGCGTCCATATCAGCTGCTGTCAAATCAGCGCGTTTAACTGTCGCGATTTCTTCAGCTTGCTGGCGAGTAATTTTGCCAACTTTGTCTGTATGTGGTTTTGCAGAACCTTTAGTGATGCCAGCCGCTTTTTTGATCATGTAAGTTGCTGGAGGAGTCTTCATCACGAATGTGAAAGACTTGTCAGCAAATGCAGTGATCACAACAGGGATAGGCATGCCTGGTTCCATACCTTGGGTCTGCGCGTTGAACGCTTTGCAGAATTCCATGATATTCAGACCACGTTGACCCAGAGCTGGACCGATAGGTGGGGATGGGTTTGCTTTACCAGCTGGCACTTGCAGCTTGATAAAACCAATGATTTTCTTTGCCATGTGTGGCTCCTTCAAAAAATGAGTAGTAGCGCCTGTTAATGTCTTTTCACACCAACAGGCTCCTCCGCCTGCTGAGAATTGCCTGTATCACGCTTACATCAATACAGTCAACGCTCTAACCAGTTTCAACAAATTGCTTTGCTACGTACTGGTCAAACGTGAATCCTGTTAAACCTTTTCAACCTGGGCGAATTCCAGTTCAACTGGAGTCGCACGACCGAAGATGGTGACTGTGACGCGCACTTTGGATTTTTCATAATTGACTTCTTCGACATTGCCGTTAAAGTCAGTAAATGGTCCATCCTTGATACGCACTACTTCACCTACTTCATACAAGACTTTTGGCCTTGGCTTTTCAACGCCGTCTTGCATTTGCTGCAAAATCTTGTCTACTTCGTGTTGTGGTATCGGGGAAGGCTTGTTTGATTTGCCACCGATAAAACCGGTTACCTTGCTGGTGTTTTTCACCAAATGCCAGGTATCGTCAGTCATTTCCATTTCTACGAAGACATAGCTAGGAAACAGGCGACGCTCGGTCACGGCCTTCTTGCCATTTTTTACTTCGATAACTTCTTCAGTCGGCACCAGAATCTGGCCGAACTTGTCTTGCATCTCTGCGCGTTCTATGCGCTCTACCAATGCACGATGCACACTCTTTTCCATACCGGAATAAGCATGCACGGCGTACCATCTTTTAGCACTTTTAGGTACAGACACCGCTGGTGCTGTACCTTCTTCGTTTTCCTGAATGTTCTCGCTCATTATTTTTTCCATCCGAGGATTACGTCATACAACAAAAATCCGATCAACTGATCGGTACCCCAGAGGAAAATCGCCATCACCAGCACAAAGACAAATACTACAGCTGTGATCTGGCCAGCTTCTTTCCGGGTTGGCCATACAACTTTTTTGGTTTCACGCACAGTTTCTTTAGAGAAGTTGACAAAGTCACGACCCATATCAGAAGTTGCGATAACACCAACAGCAACCAACAAACCCACAACCAGTGCGACAGCGCGTATCCACGGCGCTTGTCCAGCGAGAATATAAAAAGCAGCAACACCGGCAACTGCAGCCACTACCGCCAGAATGACTTTGTACTTGTCATTGGATGTACTAACTGTTTGAACGGGATGATTAGACATACTTTATTTACTTTCGGTGGCCTGTGGCCTTGATGGTGGCAGGGGCGGAGGGAATCGAACCCGCGACCTTCGGTTTTGGAGACCGACGCTCTGCCAATTGAGCTACACCCCTACATCTTGACATTAATACATGCATTACCTGCACAGGTCAGGCAATGCATGCATTTTACTACTTATTTATTACTCGATGATTTTAGCAACAACGCCAGCACCAACTGTACGGCCACCTTCACGGATAGCGAAGCGCAAGCCTTCTTCCATCGCGATCGGGTTGATCAGTTTTACTGTGATAGATACGTTA